>OHHE01000237.1_pt1 | contig 13014 bp, 9 predicted proteins | sample 1567971 | NCBI WGS metagenome assembly OHHE01 (sample SAMEA3879508, study PRJEB24766) | human gut metagenome | biome: human-associated habitat; feature: feces | place: USA | collected 1985/1987 | reverse complement strand
ACCGATTCCATTGGGTAAACCGCTTTCTGGCGACTGTAAGCATGGTTCCATTCATCGCTTACCACCTCATATTCAGGATGCGGAGCGTTTACCAATACATTGTCTTCGGCAGGGTAGGTACCGTTTTCCACCTCTTTAATTTCGTCCCATATGTGGAGCATGCAGTCTACGAAGTTATCCAGCTCGGCCAGACTTTCGCTTTCTGTAGGTTCTATCATCAGTGTGCCGTGTACGGGGAACGACAGTGTAGGAGCGTGGTAACCATAATCCATCAAACGCTTGGCGATATCGTTTTCGCTGATTCCGCTTTGCTCATGAATGGGTCGGCATTCCAGAATCATTTCATGACCCACATATCCCTGAGTACCTCTATATACTATACCGTAAGTGTCTTTTAGACGAGAATCCAAGTAGTTGGCGTTAAGAATAGCGTAACGAGTAGCGTTAGCCAGTCCTTCGGCACCCATCATGCAGATGTAACCATAAGTGATAGGCAATATACCTGCGCTACCGTAAGGAGCGGCAGAAACCTCGTTTGTCTCGTTGCCGAACAGTGCATGACCCGGCAAGAACGGAGTAAGATGTGCTGCTACGCATACCGGACCTACACCAGGACCGCCACCACCGTGAGGGCTGGCAAAAGTCTTATGCAGATTCAAATGGCATACATCAGCCCCGATGGTACCCGGATTGGTCAGACCTACCTGTGCATTCATATTTGCACCATCCATGTAAACCTGTGCTCCGCATTTATGAATAATTTTACAAATTTCTGCAATTTCCGGTTCAAAGATACCATGAGTGGACGGATAGGTAATCATTAATGCAGCCAGATCATCCTTGTTGGCTTCTGCTTTTGCACGTAAATCTTCTACGTCTACATTACCTTTATCGTCACAGGCGCAAGTCACCGTGGTATATCCGCATTGAATGGCTGAAGCCGGATTCGTACCGTGGGCTGATGCCGGAATTAATATCTTGTTGCGGTGTCCCTGTCCGATACTTTCCAGATAAGCGCGGATGATACGCAGTCCTGTATACTCTCCTGCTGCACCTGAATTAGGTTGCAAAGTGACTCCTGCAAATCCGGTAATAACCTTCAACTGCTCGCTTAAGTTATTAATTAATGTCTGATAGCCTTTTGTTTGATCCTCAGGTGCTAACGGGTGTATAGCCATCCAGCCTAAGTTGCTGAGTGGGAGCATTTCCGAAGCGGCATTCAGTTTCATGGTACAAGAACCCAATGAAATCATGGAATGTGCCAATGAGATATCTTTACGTTCCAAACGTTTGATATAACGCATCATTTCGGTTTCAGTATGATACTTGTTGAATACCTCATGGGTGAGGAAGGAAGTACGGCGGCGTAGTTCACGATTCAGTGAGGATGCTTCGGGAATGTCTGTCACTTCTTGAACGGTTTCTTCGGCAGCAATGGAGAAGATGGAAAGTAACAGGTTTACATCTTTCAGGTCGGTGGTTTCATCAATGCTGAAACCTACATCGCCATTATCATAGTAACGGAGGTTTACTTCTTTACTCAATGCGATGGTACGCAGCTTCTGAGCCGAAACATGGTCGGGCAGACTGAAACGCAGGGTGTCAAAGAATAATTCATTATGCTGTACATATCCCAAGCGGGTTAGGGCTTTGTTCAACCAGGTGGTAATGCTATGAATGCGTTTTGCTATATTTTTGATACCTTCCTGCCCATGATAAACGGCATAGAAGCCGGCCATTGTAGCCAGTAATGCCTGTGCGGTGCAGATGTTGGAAGTTGCTTTTTCGCGTTTAATATGTTGCTCACGGGTCTGTAAAGCCATACGGTAGGCCAGTTTGCCATATTTGTCTTTAGACCAGCCGATGATACGTCCCGGCATATTGCGTTTATATTCGTCACGTGTAGCGAAGTAGGCTGCGGACGGACCTCCGTAGAACAAGGGGATACCCAGGCGCTGGGTACTTCCGAATACGATGTCTGCTCCCCATTCGCCGGGAGGAACTAACAATGCCAAACTCATGATGTCAGCATCCACGGCTACTTTACAATGGGCGGCATGTGCCTTTTCCACAAACTCACGATAGTCTTCCACGCTACCGCTGGCATTGGGGTATTGAAGGATGCAGGCAAAGATTTCCGGAGTAAATACCAATTCCTTGTAATTTCCTACTTGGATCTTCATGCCTTGAGGAAGGGCGCGGGTCTGGATGACTGACAGGTTCTGTGGGAAAATCTCTTCATCCACAAACAATACGTTGGCTCCGCTTTTTTGTTGGTCGCGGGTGCGAAGTCCATACATCATGGTGGCGGCTTCGGCAGCGGCGGTAGATTCATCCAGCAATGAGCAGTTTGCCAATGGCATGGCTGTGAGGTCGGATATGACAGTCTGGAAGTTCATCAGTGCTTCCAAACGTCCTTGTGAAACTTCGGTTTGATAAGGAGTGTACGAGGTGTACCACACAGGATTCTCGAATACATTGCGTTGAATGACCGCCGGAGTAATACTGTCATACCAACCCATACCTATATAAGAGGTATAAATCTTGTTTTGTGAAGCTAGTTCGGTAATATGCTCTGCAAACTCCCGTTCCGTCATGGGAGCAGCCAGTGGCAGAGGTTCTTTCAAACGGATTTTGGACGGAATTGTTTTGTTAATCAGTTCATCAAGGCTCTTTACGCCAATCTTTTCCAACATAACGGGAAGGTCTTCTTCCTGTATACCGATATGTCGGTCTGCTAATAAATCTGTTTTCATGGTAGTAGTATATAAGTTGAATTTTAAGTTTTATCTTATCGGAAAAAAGGGTTGTTCGCTTTTTCTGCTCCCACAGTGGTCGGGTCTCCATGACCGGGATAGACTACCGTGTCGGGGGGGAGTACAAACAAACGACTGCATATATGCTCGCGAAGTTCGTCGAAGTTACCTCCTGTAAGGTCTGCACGTCCTATACTTCCTTGGAACAATACATCACCGCTGAAGATACAGTGGGCTTCTTTGCAGTAAAAAACAATGCTTCCCGGCGAATGACCCGGTACATGGATAGCTTCCAGTTGGGTATTGCCGAAAGTAATGATATCTCCATCAAAGATATATTTTCCTAATGGCACGGGTGCTTCGGGCAATTGGAAACCAAACATACGTGATTGTGCCGGTGCTTGTTCCAGCCAAAATTCATCCGCTTGATTTGCTTCGGCTTTTAGCCCGTATTCTTGCAACAGGAATGGGTTGCCGAAAATATGGTCCAGATGGAGGTGCGTATTCAACAAATGTTTCACTGTCAGGCTATTGCTGTCAATATATCTTTTTAAGGCTTGCTTTTCTTCTTCATAAAAGCAACCGGCATCAATAATGACGGCTTCCTTTGTTTCGTCCGATAGCACGTAGCAGTTTACCGGAAACATATTGAATTCAAATTTCTTTATTTTCATGTTTTTTTTATCTATAATTATAAACCGCTGATGGTTACATAAACCACTTTCTTGGTTTTAAAAAAATCTTCCGTGAATTCATTTTTCAGATCATAAAGCATTGTTTTGTGCTTCACGGGCATTGTTTCTTGTTCCAACTCTCCGCCTTTCAGACAAATCAGCCCGTTGGGCAGGGCGTTATGCTGTTCTTGTCTGATGTTTTTACGGATAATTTTTATTAGATCGCCCAAAGGCATGACAGCACGACTTACCACGAAGTCGAATTTCCTTTTTTCTTCTTCGGCGCGGCAATGACGGAAAGTGACATTCTTCAGTCCGATAGCATTGGCTATTTCTGTAGCTACTTTCACTTTCTTTCCGATACTGTCCACCAGATGGAATTGGACTTCAGGGAATAAGATGGCCAAAGGGATACCCGGGAAACCGCCCCCTGTGCCCAAGTCCATAATTTGGGTATCAGGGGTGAAGTTTATCACTTTGGCTATGCCTAGCGAGTGCAATACATGATGTTCGTACAGATTAGTGATATCCTTGCGTGAGATTACATTGATTTTGCTATTCCAATCCGTATATAAATCATACAATGCGGCAAACTGTGTTTTCTGCTGTTCGCTGAGGTTAGGGAAATATTTCAGTATTAATTCCATTCTATACTTAAAATCGTTATTTAATGTATCATATATTTTTCTACCGATGTGTAGGGCAAAGAAAGGGTGATGACTCCTACAGCATAGGGAGCGATATCGTATTTGTTATACAGGAAAGATACTTTTTCCTTTTCTAACAAGAAATTGTCGGGTACGTACATATTGGTAGAATTCAAGATGCCTGCATTCTGAAGTCCTTCCAGTGAGGTGATGGAGCTGTCTTCCAGACGGGTAGCCATCTCTGTTATCAGTTCTTCCAGCAACATGTCGCTCATCGGTTTTTCCGATCCTGCCATAAATACATCTTTCAAAGCAAGCAGTTTGCCGGTATTCTTTTCGAAGTTCATCCATTTGTTCCATGAGTTGGGATGTGCCCCGCCTGTATATTCAAAAGTTTCTGCAATGAAATTCAGAATGCCTTCTTTGCCTTCGCTGAAATGGGTGGTCAGTCCGTATTCATAATTGTACCATGTGGGAAGTTCGTCTTTGGGAGTTCCATTTTTTATATCTTCCTGATAGAACTCGTTCACATCTTTGCGGTAGTTGTTAATGTAGGTATTTTTAAAAGAATCTACAGCAACTTCCGGATTCATCCGGATATATTCTTTTCCCAAAACGTGGGCTTGTATGGTACGGTTGATGCGTTGTGCTATGCTATCCGCAGCATCAGATTCTGCTAAATAACTATAATCAATAGTAATCTTACAGGCGGGAGAGACTGTGTCATCTTGTAAATGGGCTTGTTCTTCCACTTTTACAGTCTTTACAGTTTCACTATCAATTTGTTATTGTCCGTTACATCCCGATAATAAAAAGCAGGATACAAGGCAAGTTGTCATAACAGACAATACGAGATTTCTTTTTTTCATAACTTTTTGTTTATTTGCATGGATTACTTATCCTAACTTTCTCCACAAATATAGAATAACTTCGTGAAATGTCCATCTAAAAAGCGAAAATATATTTATCTGTTTGCAACAAGATTGCATGAACTTTTTGCTAAATTTGTCCGTTGATAAGCTATAATAAATAAGTAAAGAAATGAATATGAGCGATATGACAAAAAAACTATATCCCGTTACGGGAATGCATTGTGCGGCATGTGCCGGCAACGTGGAGAAGATTGTAAGGAAGCAAGAAGGCGTGGAAAATGCATCGGTCAATTTGGCGGCGGCTACTTTGGCGGTGACTTATAATCTGGATATTGTGTCTCCGCAACAACTGAAAGAGGCTGTGATGAAAATAGGTTTTGATTTGATAATAGATGAGGATAACTCTGTGCAGGAGCAGGAGGAAGCAGAGCAATCTTATTACGGACAGTTGAAGCGGAAGACTATCGTTGCTTGGATTTTTGCTTTACCGGTAGCTGTTTTGGGGATGTTTCTGATGAATGTTCCGGGAGTAAACTGGTGGATGCTGTTGCTTTCACTTCCTGTTATTTTATATTCGGGGCGTTCTTTCTATATGAATGCCTGGAAACAGACGCTTCAGCGTACCAGTAATATGGATACGTTGGTGGCACTTAGCACCTCCATCGCATTTTTGTTCAGTTTGTTTAATACGTTCTATCCCGAATTTTGGTACAGCCGCGGATTGGAACCTCATGTATATTATGAAGCTGCCACTGTTATAATAGCTTTCGTATTGGTTGGCAAGCTGATGGAAGAGAAAGCAAAAGGAAAAACTTCCACAGCTATTCGTAAACTGATGGGATTACAGCCTCGGACGGCCCGTGTGGTGAAAGACGGCAGGGAAGAGGATATCTTGATAGCCGAACTTCAGGTTGGCGATAAGGTGAGCGTCCGTCCCGGTGAGCAAATTCCGGTGGATGGAGTCATTGTCGGAGGAAACACCTTTATAGATGAGAGCATGATAAGCGGTGAACCTATTCCTGTAGAGAAAAAACAGGGTGATAAGGTGCTGGCCGGCACTATCAATCAGAACGGTGCATTTACTATGACTGCTCAAAAGGTGGGGAAAAATACGGTGTTGGCACAGATTATCCGCATGGTGCAGGAAGCACAGGGGTCTAAAGCTCCAGTCCAGCGTATTGTGGATAAAGTGACGGCGGTTTTTGTTCCTGTTGTCCTTGCTGTGGCTGTTTTTACTTTCCTTGTTTGGATAGTGGCAGGTGGAGCGGATGACTTTTCTTATGCTATGCTTTCAGCAGTGTCTGTTTTGGTTATTGCCTGTCCGTGTGCTTTGGGACTTGCTACTCCCACTGCATTGATGGTAGGAATTGGTAGAGGGGCCGAATCACATATTTTGATAAAGGATGCGGTAGCCTTGGAGCAGATGCGGAAAGTGGATACAGTGGTACTTGATAAAACGGGTACTGTAACTGAGGGGCGCCCTGTGGTGACCGGATGGTTGCATGATGCCGGATGGCAGAACGAGCATAAGGGAATTCTGTATGCTGCTGAATTGAAATCGGAACATCCGTTGGCTTTGGCTATTGTCGAGGCTTTGAAAAAGGAAGGTGAGAAGCCGGCACTCATTGATTCTTTTGAGAGTCGGACAGGACGGGGGATTGTGGTGACCCGTGGAAATAAAACTTTTTGGGCAGGAAGCCATCGGTTACTGAAAGATTTTGGAGCGGGAATTTCCGACTTGTTGAAAGGGATGGTGGAGGATTATGAGAAGAGTGGCAAGAGTCTGGTTTATTTTGGCGAGGGAAATACATTGCTGGCGGTTATAGCCATTAGTGACAAAATAAAAGATACTTCCAGACAAGCGGTCAAACAATTGAAGGAGAGTGGAAAGTACATTGTGTTGTTGACTGGTGACGGTCATCTTACTGCACAGAATGTGGCCGGAGAAATTGATGCGAATCGTTTTATTTCGGATGCTTTGCCGGTCGATAAGGAGAATGTTATTAAAGAATTACAAGCTGAAGGAAGAGTCGTAGCTATGGTAGGCGATGGCATTAATGACTCGCAGGCGTTGGCCCGTGCCGATGTAAGTATTGCAATGGGTAAAGGTACGGATATTGCCATGGATGTAGCGATGGTTACGTTAATGACTTCGGATTTGTTGTTGTTACCCAAAGCTTTTAAACTTTCCCATAAAACTGTACGTTTGATCCATCAGAATCTTTTCTGGGCGTTTATCTATAATTTGATAGGCATTCCGGTGGCGGCAGGTATTCTGTTCCCATTGTATGGTATCTTGCTTAACCCGATGATTGCCAGTGCTGCCATGGCATGTAGTTCTGTCAGTGTAGTGTTGAACAGCTTGAGCCTGAATTGGAGAAAGTTGTGATTGAATTAAAAATAAATAAAAAAGCAGCCGTGCATAGATTTTGTTTTGCATGGCTGCTTTTCATTTTTCTATCTTTTAGTTTATAATTCAAAAAGGATTGTTTCTTCCTCTTTGTACTTCTATTCGTATTCCGAAGTTCCCATTCTCCGATTTCATTTCGAAAGCTCCGTTGAAATTATTTCTTTCCCAAGGCAATGCGCTTGGATTCCGTACTTTGTTCCCGTCGGCATCATATTCACCGTATGTGGTGATGTGTAATCCGTTTTTCAATTTAAAGGTTGCACTTTGTAAGGTGGGAGGCATTGACATTGTTCCGAATCCATAGATTCCCATTCCCGGATACATGGGGGTAAATACATGGTTGTAAGACCCTCTGTCATAAATGATATTCATATTGGGACGGAATATTTCATTGTAATTCGCAATTGCATTATTGTTGTAAGGCTGATAATAAAGTTGCGGGGCTATCAGAGGGGGAGGGGCCATAATCATGGAACCCATATCCAGCATAAATCCGTTAAAATTCTTGTAACCATCCAATGAAATGGGCGGAATACTATCTGTTACCACTTCGGACTGCGCAAAGGTAGTAGCGGCAATCAGAAACATAGAAATGGATAGAACCAGCTTTTTCATATACTGTTATTTTTTTTGTTCCGGACAAATATAGGGATATTTTCTAAATTCTGTATCGTTTCTGTTTCCTGTGAATAGATCTTTTCAAATACTTTATGAAGTTCTTCCTCATCGGCTATCAGTTGCCTCAATTCCTGCAGATGTACAGCATTGGCTGATTGAGGTATCCATAATCTTAAATAACCACCTTCAGCATATTTTTCTTTCAAATGTGTCAGAAAACGTATGTATTGTTTTTCTTTGTCCAGTTCGGGATAGTTGGAAAGACCATATTGTACCGTCCGTCTCAAGGTGATGTCCGGATCAATAATGCGGTCGGCCTCCGCTACAATTTTGCCATAAATGCTACGGGGAACATGCTTGTTGGATGCACGGTGATCTTCTACAGCCTCTTTCATAATCAAAATATGCTCTTCAGGGAACCATTGCCTTAACTTCTGGTCTGCCCATAGTATTTTTCCTGAAATGAGATGGTGGAACTCCCGTCCCTCACAGAGTCCCAGGTCATGGTAAGAGGCAATAACATACACCATCATGCGGCTCACATCATAATATTGAGACAAATTGAGGCTTTCTGCTATAACTTTCAATACATGATCTACACGATGTGCTTTGTCAAAATCAGCGTATCGTGGGATAATTTCATTTGCGATATAGTCGCGGAATTCTATTGGAAAATCATTGATGTACGGCAACATATTCTTTCTTTTGATTGGGGTTGCAAATATACAATAATTATCCCACCTTTGCGGAAAAAAGTAATATGTATCAAATAATTCAACCTACGCCCGATGACTTTGATGAATTGACCTGTTTATGGGAAGCTTCGGTGCGTGCTACTCATCATTTCATACCTGAAGCATATATTCAGAAGTTAAAGCCACTGGTATGGAGTGTTTATCTTCATAGTATGCCGCTTTACATGATTCGTGACAATGCTGGTATAGAAGGATTCATGGGGATTAATGGGACTATGCTTGAAATGCTTTTTGTTCATCCGCGTGCCATAGGTACGGGAATAGGGAAACAATTGATGCGTTATGCTTTGGAGCATTGCCATGTACGTTATGTCGATGTAAACGAACAAAATAAGAAAGCGTCCGGCTTTTATGGCCATTTTGGATTTCGGGTTATTGGCAGGGATGCAAAAGACGCATCGGGCGAACCCTATCCTATTTTACATTTAAAACTGGGAGGTATCATGAAAATTGAAAATTGGGGATTAGTTCCCTATTCTGAGGCTTGGAAACGGCAGACGAAGTTGTTTAATGCCATGGTGGAAGCTAAACAAGTGGGAAAAACGTATGAGAATAGAATTATTTTTGTAGAACATCCGCATGTCTATACATTAGGCAAGAGTGGAAAGGAAACGAATATGCTGCTGGGGGAGGCACAATTGAAGATGATTGGTGCCACCCTTTATCATATTGATCGAGGAGGGGATATTACTTATCATGGTCCCGGACAATTGGTTTGTTATCCTATCTTGAATTTGGAGGATTATCATTTGGGGTTGAAGGAATATATTCATGTGTTGGAAGAAGCGGTGATCAGGGTCTGCGCATCTTATGGCATTGAGGCCGGGCGAGTGAAGGGAGCGACCGGAGTATGGATGGCCGCGGGAACTCCGCAGGAACGGAAAATTTGTGCAATAGGAGTGAGAAGCAGTCATTTTGTGACAATGCATGGATTGGCGCTGAATGTAAATACGGATTTGCGCTATTTCAGTTATATCCATCCTTGCGGATTCATGGATAAAGGGGTTACTTCATTACAGAAAGAATTGGGGTGCGAAGTGCCTATGGAAGAAGTGGCAGGACGTTTGCAGAACGAATTATCTGAACTTTTGTAGTTATACCGTATGTGTGGATTTATACATACGGGGCGGAGGGATTAAAAGTCCGATTGTGTTATCATGTTGTCAACTGTAGGGGCAGGGTTTGCCTGCCCAAATGCATAAGCAAACCATTTTTGGGCGAGCGAACCTTGCCCCTACTGGCAAAATGATACGCCATTTTACTTTTGATACATCTTCATATTATGAAGAGAGCTTTTTTTGATTTATTCTTTTATATCTTGGTACAAGAAGCGCTTGATACTTTTCTTGGCTGTTTTTTCAAATTCCTCAGGATATAGCTTGAAGCGGGCTATTTGGGAAAATGCCGGTAATTGTTTGTTCAGTTCAAGGCGGTTTTCTTCCATTACCCGTACAAGGTCTGATTGGCTCAAGCCGTGAGCAAAAGCATCATCGGAATCCGGATAGATTAGGGCCACCAGTTTGTCTTGTTGCAGAATAATCAGTGACTCTGACACGTATGGCATATTGTTTAGCTTGGACTCTATTTCTTCCGGATAAATGTTTTGTCCGGAAGAAGTGAGTAACAGGTTTTTGCAACGTCCTTTGATAAAAACATTTCCGTCTTCGTCTATTGTCGCCATATCGCCTGTATGCAACCATCCTTCAGTATCAATGACTTGCCGTGTCGCTTCCTCGTTCTTATAATAGCCCAACATCAGGTTGGCTCCACGGCATACCAGTTCACCTGCAATGGCTGATGGGTTAGGAGACAGTACCTTGGCTTCCATACGTGCGGCAACTTTTCCGCAAGATGCCAGTTTCAGTTCTGTCCAATGACTATGGCAGATGATGGGACCACATTCAGTCATTCCGTATGCAATGGTGTATGGGAAATCTATCATTTTTAGAAAGGCTTCCACTTCGGCATTGAAAGGAGCCCCTCCGATGATGATTTCGATGAAATTTCCGCCGAAAACTTCCATCGCCTTCTGCTTGATAAGTTCTTTTATCTTATCGCTGATGATGGGAACATGTAATAGCAGTTTACCTAATTTGTTGTCTACCTTGGGAAGAATATTTTTCTTGAATATTTTTTCCACAATCAGTGGCACGCAGGCTATGACGCGCGGGCGGATTTCCGCAAATGATTCGGCTATGATTTTGGGCGATGGCATGCGGGTAAGAAACCATAGATGGGCGCCTGCTGTGAAACCGTAAAGAAAATCGAAAGTCATGCCGAATACGTGTCCCAAAGGTAACATGGATACGACGCTGTCACCTGCTTTCAGACCTATTTTTTCTTTACAGTAGAGCACGTTGGAGAGTATGCTACGATAAGGCAGCATTACGCCTTTGGAATATCCGGTAGTACCTGAAGTGTAATTAATGATGGCCAGGTCTTCTGATTTTTCTTTTTCATAAGAAATATCATCGGGACGAAATCTGCAAGGGAATTTGTGCCCGAATATCTCATTCAGATGGTCGCGGGCATAAGCCAGTTTTTCCGAACGGGATACGGGTACACCGAAATCTTTCAATTCTATGATACCTTCCAAATGAGGCATGGCTGCTTCATTCAAGTTCTCCCATATCTGATCGCCTACGAACAACAGGCGGGCTTCAGAGTGGTTTACAATATTGTGTACCTGATCGGCTTTGAATTCATGTAGGATAGGTACTACTACGGCACCATAGGTGATGACGGCAAGGTAAGTTACTGTCCAATGAGCGCTATTACGCCCGCAGATGGCTATTTTATCTCCTTTTTTTATGCCGGCCGCCTCCATCAGGATATGTATCTTTTCTATTTTGCGGGCAATGTCTTTATAGTGATAAGATACACCGTCGAAATCACTTAATGCGATTCTTTCCCAATGCCTTTATAGTCTGTAAGAGCGTTTAAATACCAATTTGTTTTTATACTTTGCTCGATAAGAGCAATAAAACTCTGTTCTAGTTCCATGATAACTTTTGCACATTTATAGGCTGAGTGTGCGCAAAAGTAGTAAAATGAGGTAAGGGGGATGGGAAATGAAACAGTTTTTTACATTAATTTAACGCCATGAAAATGTAGATTCTTTTATTATTTTACTTTAAAATGCTAGTTTATAATCGTTTGCCAATTGTTGATGTGTCCCTTTTCCGGAAATGTTATTTGTTCAGTCATAATAGTATTAGAATTCAAAGATTCCGGGGGATAATGTAGGGTTGATATAACTGACGTCACGTGTTTGCAATAGCCTGCCATTCAGTGTGTAGAATAATTGTTTGGTGGCCGACGAATTGTTTAGGTTAACAGTAATTACGTACAGAGTGGTTCGTTTAGGAAATTCTATGAGATTTACATTGGTGGCAGTCCACATGGCGTATGGACTCAATGTAAAATCATTATATACGTTAGGTGTCAGTTGATCTGTAGTTTGTAAATCGGTATTAGTCATTACCCATTGGGCATTACCGTTCATCCATACTTCTTTTTCAAAACCATTTTGGGTAAAAGAGGCCACATAATAATTCCCTTGTTGGCTCCAGCTTACGTTCGTGGCATGTGGATATATCTTTTTCAGTGCTATATGAAATGTAGTGGGAGAGGTAGCAGACAAGGTGGTGATCAGTACCCATAATATAACACATATAGAATAACATCTCTTCTTCATGGTATTTAAATGTTTTGATGAGGTTGATAAAACAGCTTGGCTATACTTTTTGTTCGCCGGTATAAAACCTGATTTTGTGGATTTTTTCCACACTTTTGTGGTGTTGTCAACAGGAATCTACACTCCTGAAATGAAAAAGCGTATATGTATGTGGCTGATTTTTAGTTAGATATTAAAATGAACAGATTTGTGGCACGCTTCTTGTTTTATTGTTGTCGGTAAAAATGAATAAAAAATAAAGTAATTATGAAAAAGGTATTAGTAACATTGGTATTAGTGATGACTTTAGGCGTGTCTGTTTCTTTTGCTCAAGCGGCTCCGGTAGAGGTTCCGGTAGTGGAAAAGCCTCAACAATCTAAGAAGTTGGTTTTCTCGGAAATCTATATGAATGATGTGCCGGAAGCTGTGATGGACAGGCTTGCACTGGAAGGTGCTATGATAAAGCAGGCTTTTATGGCCTATGGCATTGATGGAAGCCGTATTTATAAAATTAATGTGTTGACAAGTGATGCTCATGAACAGACATTGTTCTTAGGTGAAGATGGTAAAATTTTGCAATAGTTAGTATATTTATAATAGTGCTTT
>OHHE01000226.1_pt1 | contig 13273 bp, 10 predicted proteins | sample 1567971 | NCBI WGS metagenome assembly OHHE01 (sample SAMEA3879508, study PRJEB24766) | human gut metagenome | biome: human-associated habitat; feature: feces | place: USA | collected 1985/1987 | reverse complement strand
TTTCGACACCTGATAGCTTGAATTTATTAAGTTAGTTTTGTAATATATATTGTATTTCATCGAAGATTATAACACAAGTTCACATTTCCGTCAATAAATCACACTGATACCTGAGCATTGCCGACAGCAACAGCGGTTATGCTAAACTTTGTTACTAAAATAATCAATCATTATTCTCGGCAAGCTCCACCCTGCTCAAATCTATACCATAGATTAAAGGCTTGTAGTTTTTCAAACGCTTATTATAGGCAACTATATTCATATCATTAAAGAGAGGTATAACAGGCTGTTCATAGGCAACTATTTCCTGCACTCTGTCAAAAACACGCTGTCTTTCCTGCTCGTCTGTTATATGCTTCACATTATTCATCAGCATAATTACCTCAGTATTGTTATAACCAAAACGATTGCTGACATTCAAAGCACCGTCAGGCATAACAAAGGGATATAACGCACTGAAGGGATCGCCATTTGCCAAGCCCCTTTGAATGCGTACAATATTAAAATCACCCTTGCGCAGCATTTTTGATAAAGTTGCGTATTCTATTGACTTAATTTTTACATCTAAACCAATTTCCTGCAGCCAGTAAGCAATAAGTTCGGCCTCTCCCTTTTGTAAAGGCTCGCTGCCATTAATGCAATACGTAATTTCACATCTCTTATCGCCTAAAACCTCATGTGCTAATCTTTTTGCTTCCTGCAAATCATATATAACAGGCAAAACCTTATAACCGGGACTAGTGTAATTTAAGATATTAACCGTCGGCGCGGCATAATCCAAGTACATATTATGCACCAGATTTTTTCTGTCGATTGCAAGGCTTACAGCTCTGCGCATACGAATATCATTAAAAGGGAACTTGGTACCGTTAAGTCCCAAATAACGAATCATTGTTGATTTATTTGTTCCGACCTTAAAGCGCGGATCTTTTTTTATTTCCTCAGCCAAAAACGGTGGTATAGCATTGATATCAATAACTCCGTCTATCTCTTCAGATTTCAGTGCAGCATAGCGTGTATCCGTATTGGGAATCGTCCGCACAACATACTTAGCTATTCTGCCCTTTTCTCCCCAATAATTTTCATTGCGCTGAAGAACAACATATTTATTTAAAGCATTCTCTGTTATTTTATAAGGTCCCGTACCAATAGCTACGCTCTTAAAATTACCGTCTTCGGCAAAGCATTCCGGAGCATAAATCGGACTGCCAAAATCAGTCATCTTATACAGTTCATTGACATTCGCCTCTTTAAAAAGCAGACGAATAGTGTAGTCATCTATCTTTTCATATTTTATGAGAGTCGGATAATACGTTTCCATATTCAAGCCATAAAAAGAAGAACGCTTATAACCTTTCTTCATGCGATCGAAGTTGGCAATTACAGAATCCGCAGTAAATTTTGTGCCATTGTGAAAATACACATCCTGACGCAGGTGAAAAATCCATTCTTTGCCGCCATCACGCATCTCCCAGCTTTGCGCCAAGCAAGGAGCCGGTCTGTTATAAGCATCTTTTGTAATAAGCGGCTCCCATACTCCGAGAACACGACTGCAATACAATCCGTCTTTGTTGCCGGGAGCAAGATGCCTGTAAGCTGCCAGAACAACAACATTCTTCTCACTGCTTTTATCTATATTCTTTTGTTCTTGCTTCTGATTCCCGCAGCCTGTTAATAATATAAACAAAAGCAGAAAAATAATGCTTAAGATTTTTTTCATAGCATCCTTACCACCAATACTATCAGAAGAAAAGAGGGCAGTATAAACCACCCTCTTTAAAATAATAATCGTTAAATGTCAAACTGCGCAGACAGCATAAAGGTTCTAGGAGCACCAAGAGCTACAGAAGTACCTCTGGAAATCCAGTAATTCTTGTCAAACGCATTATAGCACATTGCATTCAAGGTTACCGGAACATGGTTAATAGCAGTTTTATATTTTACGCCAAAATCAAAGGTCATGTAGTCAGGAGTTTTTACGCCGTTATCATTAACATGGGATTCACCAACGTAATTAGCTCTGCTGATAAAGGAGGTGTTTTTATCTGCCTCATATTCAGCAGCTAAAACAGCATTCCACTTCGGAGTACCGTTAGCAAACTTGCCTTCCAGATTTTCTTTACCCATGGTGAGCTTTTCACGCTTGCCGTTCAAATACAGTACACCGCCCATCAGGTTCCATTTATCAGCAACCTTACCGGTCAAGGAATATTCAACGCCTTTGAAGCGGTTTTCGCCTTCCTGGGTATATTTTTGGCCGATTGCGGTATTGGTAGCTTCTTTGATATAGCTTGCCTGATTCAGGTCAAAGAATGCCAGACTGTGCAGAACATCAGCATTTTCGTATTTTACGCCAAGTTCATTCTGTTTATTTTTGATAGGCTTAAGAATTTCGCCGGTGTTATCGTAACCGGTGCCAACCTCAACAGGTTTGGTATAAGCCTGCGCATGGCTTGCGTAAACGGATACATTTTCGACAGGCTTGTACGCAACCGCAAAGGTCGGATTCAGGCTATCCTTGCTAACCTTTTTACCGGCAGCAGTTGTTGTTTCGGAATCACGATATTGCAAAGCGCCGAAAACAGAAACCTTGCCAATCTCTACTCTGTCAGCAAGAGTCATAGCTTTAGCAGTTTCCTTGCCATAACCTACAGAATCAATAGAAGCAGCATAAATCGGCGTACCGGTCAGATGCACCCCATTCCAGATATCACCGGAAAGGTTAGAAGGATTCTTACCGCCGGAGTTTACAGCCTTGCTCTTATAATTAAAATAATCAACAGCTAAAGAAAGATTGTTTTTCACATTGCCAACCTTAGTTTCGTTGGAAACACCGGCCTGCCAATACATGCTCTTGCTGTCAGAAATATAGTCTCTGAATTTACCGCTAAGCTTACCGTCATCGCCCAAGGTCAAAGAACCGCTGTTAGGATCCCATTTGTGCTCGGAATATTGACCATAACCGCCGTTAATAAATGCCTGCCAGCTATCACTTAACTTTTGGTTATGATTCAAGGTCATCATATAGCCATGGTTGTATTTAGTTTGGCTGTCAAAGCTCAGATTATTTTTGCCGCTGGGAGCACTTGCCAGATGGCCTGCCTTTACACTGCCGGCCTGCAGCCATCTTTGACCGCCGTCAACCTTCCAGTCAAAGTAACCACCGAACAGGTTAGTGTTGCTCTTCTCGTCCTGATGGTCTACGTTAATATAAACGCTCTTATCAGTAACTTTTGCGCCTTCCATAGAAAGACCGCCGTTTTCATGATGAGCATTTACACGCACGCCCCACTCCTTATTTTCGCCGAAGCGTCTGCCCAAATCAATATCTTCGGTCAGGGTGCTACGACCGGAAAATCTCTGAGTATATCTGGTAACATCCTTGTTAGTTGCACGTTTAGTAGTCGCATTCAAAAGGCCTGCAGGTGCATCTGTACCGTTGGTGCCGTTGTTGGAGAAGGTAGCACCATTCAGAACGGTATTAGGACCGGAAACAATATCTACGCTCTCCAAGGTATACGCAGGAATGCTTCTTGTCTGGTTGAACAGATTCGGAATGCCGTTAATATAATAATGTGCAGCATTCATATTAACACCGCGCATGCTGAAGTCAGTATACATCGGAGAAGGGCTGCCAACTCTGATAGAAGGGTTGTTAGCCAAAGTACCGTTCAACGGTTGGTTAGGATCATAAAAGGTTGTAATAGTTTTTTCGGAATACTGTTTTTGGGTAAAGGGAACATCAATCGCTTTGATATCACCAAGGATACCAACTCTGTCATTGGCAACCACAAAGCCGCCGGGAAGTAAATCTGCACTGCCTTCGACAACAACCTCATCAAGATTGCCATGCATAGTTTCTGCACTTGCGCCCATCACGAAGCCTACGCTTGCTACTGCGCACAGCACTAACATAACCAATGCTTTTTTGTTTTTCAACATACTCATACACCTCATCAAAAAATTTATTTTCCAACCTTCACTGCCGAGCTGTCCGAGTTTCGCGTGCAGCGTCGGTTAAAAGCTATGTATTGCGGGATTTGCGTTTTCCGGCAAGAAAAAACGTCCTCCTGCACAGTTACAGAAAGACGCACTTATCCTCTAGTAGTCTCCCGTCACTCGCAGTACACTCCCGTTAACTTCTTCAGGCAATTCTTCTGGCTCAGTTTCCTCGCAAACCTTGCCTTCCCGGTTTCCCAGTGACATATTAAGGCTTGCTCCACTTTACAGCTGCGTGACAGCGCAGGCTTCGCACCTGCTTACTTATTAAGTCTTTCGACACCTGATAGCTTGAATTTATTAAGTTCATTTTTTAACATTTATTACATTTCGTTCGAAATTATAGCATATATTTCAATTGCTGTCAAGTGAATATTCTGACACTATGAACGTAAATAAACGGGTAAACTAAAGTATAACTCTAATTTACCCAAGATTTTTTATCAGACTAGTAATTCATCTAATCATGATTTGTATAATCTGGATTAGATGAATTACTTTAATTGCCCCTGCTCTATATGCAAGACTCTATCGCAAAGCCATTCCGCAAGCTGTTTATCATGCGTAATAAACAAATAAGCCAGCTGCTTTTCCCTGCGTATATCACGCAACAAATGTAAAATCTGCGCCTGTACGGAAATATCCAACATAGATGTCGGTTCATCCAAAACAAGCAGCTTCGGCTCTAACAACAGTGCTCTTACCAGGCAGATACGTTGAATTTCGCCGCCACTCACTTGATGCGGATAGCGTTGCAGAAGCTCTGCATTAAGCTTTACCAAATCAAGCATCGCCTTGATTTTATCTTCATCATAAGGAAGATTAAAAACAGTAAATGCTTCCCGCAGACTAGAACCTAAGGTCTGACGCGGATCAAGAAAGCTTTCCGGACGCTGTGAAATAAATTGTACATTGCGCCTGAAAACGCTTAAATCTTTACCTGTCACCTTAGTAATATCCTGCCCCTGAAAATATATTTTACCGGAATCACAAGAAAGCAGGCGCAGCAAAATACGCGCCAGCGTGCTTTTGCCGCTGCCACTGCCACCCATCAGCGCCACTGCCTCACCAGCCTTAATCTCCAGTGAAACATCATGCAGAAGCTCAAAGGTTTTGCCACTGCTGCGATCAATAAAGCTTTTAGAAATATTTTCAGCCTTCAGCATACAAAAAGCACCTCACTTCCGCATTTCCTACCTGCTGCATAGCAGGTACTTCTTTCTTGCAGCGCGTTTTACAGTACGGACAGCGTGTAGCAAACTTACATCCGGTAAAGCTTTCTCCCGGCACAGGTGCCTTTCCCGGAATAACCTGCAGACCATTCTTGGGCAAAGCCTGCAAAAATCCTTTGGTATACGGATGCAGCGGTTTATGCCAAATATCCGCATTATGCTCCAAAACCTGTCCCGCGTACATCACCAGCACATCATCACACACCTCTTGTGCCAAAGCGATATCATGCGTAATAATCAGCATACTTAAATGCAAATCCTGCTTAATCGTCAGCAAATTTTTGCGAACAATGGCGCCAACCTGTTCATCAAGGCCTTTGGTAGGTTCATCCGCCAAAATCCATTCAGGCTTACTGCTGACAGCCATAGCACACAATACACGCTGCAGCATACCGCCGGAAAGCTCATGCGGATATGCAGCCAAAACACGCTCGGCCTCCTCTAGACCGAACAAACACAGACATTGCTTTTTATAGCTGTTATCGCTGTCCGCCATTTGATGAACGTCCAAAATATCCTGCATCTGTTTGCCTATTTTGCGTACAGGATTCAACGACTCACTGGGATTTTGCGGAATAATACCGAAAGCAGATAATATTTTTTCCACCTGCTCGCCATTATAAAGCACGCTACCCTTTTTGACGACTCCCGACGGCAAAATATTTAAAATTGCCTGCCCCAGTACAGATTTACCGCAACCGCTTTCACCGATAATCGCAGTAAAATTACCTCCGGGCAAACTCAGGCTTACATCATCCACGGCATAAAATACGCCTTGCGGCAGCTTAAAACCTACAGATATATTTTCTAACACCAGATTTTTTACCATTTGCGTACCTCATCAAGCTGTGTATCTAAGCTGTCACGCAGATGCTCTCCGATAATATTAAGAGAATAAATCAGCAATTATAATCAAATGCGGTGAGCTGCGATAATACATAATAGCATCGTTAATCATTACACTCCAGTCAGGAGTCGGCGGCTGTACACCTAAGCCCAAAAAACTCAGGCCGGCAATCGCCAATATACCTCGGCCAAGGCGAATAGTTACCAGCACAAGCAACTTGTTCGCAATGTTGGGCAGTAAATGACGGACAATAATTCGCAAATCACTGCAGCCAAGACAACGCAGCCCTTCGATAAACGGCTCTCCCATCAGTTGCAGCACCTCCGCACGCACAATGCGCGAAAAGCCTGCCCAGGATGTCACAACCAAAGCCAAAACCAGACTATAAATGCTGGGACCGAGAATACCGGCCAAGGCTATCATAAAGCAGCTTCCCGGTATACCTTGGAAAATATTGCTCAAAACGGTAAAGAACATGTCTAATTTACCGCCATAAAAACCGCACAACAGACCAACGCCCACGCCTAGAATCAGCGCTAACACCGATGAAATCAAGGTCAAAAGCATTGATGCCCTGCCACCGTAAAGAATACGGCTGAACATGTCACGCCCCAAAGCATCCGTGCCGAAGAAATGCTGCCAACAGGGACTTTGCAGACGGTTGGCCATATCGGGTTCAAAGGGATTATGCGTTGCCAGGAGCGGAGCTAAAATACTGCCGAGAATGATAAACGCAAGTACAAATATAGCAAAATTAAGCTGTATTTTTTTAGTCATGTACTTCAGCGCCTCCTCTCAGCTTCGGATTCAGATAAAACATCAGTAAATCAACCGCCAAGGTTATCAATACCAAAAGCCAGCCTGTAAAAAGCACATAGGCCTGCAATACGGGGTAATCACGGAAGCGGATTGCTTCCAAAGCCATACTGCTGATACCAGGCAACGCAAAAATGCTTTCCGCGATAACCGAACCGCCCAAAATACCTGCCAAATAATTACCCAAAAGAGCAATTACCGGCAGCATGGCATTAGGAAAGGCATAATAAAAAAGCAATTTTATTTTACTGATTCCGCGCACACGCGCTACAAGAAAATATTGGGAAGCAAATTCCGTCAGCAGCGAGCTGCGCATATAGCGGCACACTGTTGCCGAGGTAGAAAACGAAACTGCCAACGCCGGCATAATAAAGTAACGCAGGCTTTCACTGCCGCTTGTCGGAAGCAGGCGCAGCGTTTCACTGAACAGCAAAATCATCAGCAAAGCCAGCCAAAAGCCGGGCACAGCTAAAAGTATATTAGTCAAAAACTGTACCGCATCATCCAGCCAACTGTTTTTGTAAATAGCGCATAAGGTGCCCAATGCAATGCCAATAACCGCAGCAATAGCCAAAGCCAGCAGCGCCAGCTCCACTGTCACCGGCAGGCGCAGCAAAAGCTCATGCAGAATATCCTTGCCTGTAATGTAGCTGCTGCCAAAATTACCATGCAGCACCTGCACAAACCAGCTGAAATACTGCACATATATAGGTCTGTTCAAGCCAAGCTCTTCACGCATCGCTGCTATCTGCGCATCCGTAGGTGCATCCAGACCATCCTGATTCAAGGCAAATTCAGCCGGGTCTCCGGGTGATAATAACCCCAGAATGAACGCTAAAAGGCTAATACCGACCATTACAGGTATGGCCAATAAAATTCGTCGATAACAATATCTAATCATATTTCTCCGCCAATTCTACCTTACTCAAATCTACACCATAGATTAAAGGTTTATAATTTTTTAAACGCTTATTATAGGCAACGATGTTCATATCGTTGAAAAGAGAGGTGACATTATAGAATCCGAGAAATCTAAACTCCGACTTTAATTTACTCGGATTTTGTTTCTTTTACAATAAACTAACCGGACAATACCAGCTCGTCCTGCTATAAGGCAGCAACTCATCATTCATGCATATTATCAGCCCAGTCTGTACATCCATGTCAAGCTTATCTAAAACCTTAAAATTTTTATCTGCATGATTAGGTAATTTCGCCTTTTTTATTTCTATCGGATAAACCTTTTTCCCATCTATAATAAGCAGGTCTATCTCCTTTTTATCTACATCACGATAATAATAGAGATTAGGTTGTTTACCTGCGTTATAATAGCTTTTTATAATTTCCGTAATAACATAGGTTTCGAAAAACGCCCCATCCATTGCACCATTTTCAATAGTAGCTGCACTTGGCCACCTGCATAAATATGCTGCTAAACCGGTATCCATGAAATATACCTTCGGCGTTTTTACCAAACGATTACTAATATTTGAATAGTACGGCCTGAGAATAAAGATAATTCCTGAACGCTCTAAAATAGACACCCATTCCTTAGCTGTCGGTGAGGAGACTCCAACCGCGCGGGCAATTTCCTCATATTTCAGTTCTTGCGCCGTCCTTGCAGCCATAAAGATTAAAAAGTCATAAAAAGCACTTAATTTGCCAACCTGAGCTAATTCTTTAATATCTCGCTCAAGATAGGTGTTAACATAATCCATATAGAATCTCTCTCTGTCTATGTTGCTCAAAACAAGCTTCGGCATACCACCTTCAAAAATCCTTTGATAAATTTGATGGATATTTTTATTGGCTACCTGCGAAAAGCGCTTTTTTAATACCTCTATATCTGGGGAAAATATGGAAGCTTCACGCTTTTCTATTTCCGCCGTTGTTAAAGTAGACATATCAAAAACAGAAATTCTTCCAGCTAAAGAATCTGCCACGCCTTGCATCATTTTAAACTTTTGTGAACCGGTCAGCCAATACATCCCTGCATTATCTTCACCTTGTAAGGCTTTAGCATCAACTATTCTTTTCATTTCCAACAGTAGCGACGGCACACGCTGAAACTCGTCTATTAATAGTGGAAAGCCATAGGTTTCAAAAAACAATGCAGGATCATTCTCTGCCAGTCTGCGCGCATTAGCATCATCTAATGTGACATATTTTCTTTTGTCTTCTTTAATATGGTAAAGCATGGTAGATTTACCAACCTGCCTTTGACCACATACCATTACTACAGGATAATACTTTGACGCTTCAATTATTTGCTTTTCCAGATGCCTTGTAAGATACATATGCTTCACCGCCTTTAAAACTCGAGTAATCTAAAGTATGACTTTATTTTACTCGAGTTTTTTGTGTATGTCAAACGACAGCCAGAGATAATAGTAAAGAAGAACTGAAGAAATTTAATTGCTTCCTGACTTCATCGCTTCTTTGCTGCAATTAGTCCTCCGCCAATTCTACCTTACTCAAATCTACACCGTAGATTAATGGTTTATAATTTTTTAAACGCTTATTGTAGGCAACGATGTTCATATCGTTGAAAAGAGCCACTAACGGTTCCTCTTCCACAGCTATTTCCTGCACCCGATCAAAAATCCGTTGACGCTCTTTTTCATCAACTGTATGTTTTACCTCTTGCATCAATCCCTGCAGTTCTTTATTCTGGTAGCTTGTGTGACTGTTTATATAAATAGAACCTGTCGGCATCAGAAAACTGTTAAGTACCTCGTAGGGATCTCCATTTGCCAGTCCCTTTTGCAGACGTGCGATATCATAATCGCCCTTGCGCAGCATTTTCGCTCTTGTAGCATACTCCAAAGACTGAATATGGACATTCAATCCTATTTTACCCAGCCAATAAGCAATCAGCTCAGCCTCTCCCTTCTGCAACGGCTCCGCACCGTTTATGCAATAGGTAACATCACAGCGCTTATCCCCTAATACTTCATGTGCCAGCTGCTTAGCTTTTGCTAAATCATGCTCCAAGGGAAATTCTTTATAACCGGGACTTGTATAATTTAACACATTCATTGTCGGCTCTGCATACCCCATATATAATGCATCGACAAGATTTTTGCGGTCAATAGCCAGGCTTACGGCCTGACGCATGCGCACATCGTTAAAGGGAAAACGACCGTTATTTAAAGCCAGATAGCGTATCATTGTCGATTTATTGCTTGCCACAGCAAAGCGCTTATCTTGCTTGATTTCGTCAGCTAAAAACGGCGGTATTGCATTTAAATCTAGTACTCCGTCAATTTCACCGGATTTAAGTGCTGCATAGCGTGTATCCGTATTGGGAATATTGCGCACGACAAAATTTTTTATCTTGCCTTTTTCACCCCAATAATTATCATTACGCCTTAAAACGACATACTTATTCATGACGTTCTTGGTAATTTTATACGGACCTGTACCTATAGCTATGTCCTTAAAATCACCATTGGCATCAAAGCATTCAGGGGCAAACATCGGACTGCCGAAATCCGTCATTTTATATAATTGGTTAATATTCGGTTCCTTAAATACCAATCTGACAGTATATTCGTCCAGTTTTTCATAGCTGATTAAAGACGGATAATATAAGGCTAATGATAAGCTGTAAAAATTAGAACGCTTCAAGCCCTTTTTCATTCTGTCGAAATTAGCAATTACAGAATCAGCATTAAACCGCGTTCCATTTTGAAAATATACATTTCTTCTTAAACGAAATATCCATACCTTGCCATCATCCTGCATTTCCCAGCTTTCAGCCAGGCAAGGTGCAGGTAAGCCTGCTTCGTCCCTTGTTATCAGCGGTTCCCATACTCCGAGTATCTTACTGCAATAATAGGCATCCTTATTACCGGGAGCAAGATGCCTGTAGGCAGCCAGGGTAACAATATTTTTGTTTTTATTATCTATGTGATTTTGTGATTCTTCCTGCTTGGCACAGCCAACACACAATAAAAGCATCAGCAGCAGAAAAAAGCTCAATATTTTTCTCATATTCGCATACCATTATACATCTTATTTATATAGAATAAAAGAGGGCAGAAAAACCGCCCTCTTTAAATTTTATTTTATTACAGACTAAATTCAGCAGACAAGAAGAAGGTTCTCGGAGTAGACAGATAAACCTGATCACCGCGAGCAACAGTCCAATAATCCTTATCAAACAGATTGTAGCACATTGCACTGAATTTTACAGGAACGCTATTCAGCTTAGTATTATAGGTTACACCTAAATCATAAACCATATAAGCCGGTGCTTCCAAATGCTTGCTGTCTTTAGTAACAGTGCTGGAATTATATTTTACAGTGTAGAACGGAGTGGTGCCGGTATAGGTTGCACGGCCGATTACGCTAAAGCTATCGTCTGCTTTATATTCCAAAGCTGCAGATGCACTCCATGCGCCCTGACCGGATTCGCGTACACCATTTTTGTACTCATTGCCTTTACCCATGTTCTTATATTTAGCATCCAGATAAGCAAGGCCAACCATACCATACCATTTATCTGCTAATTTACCGTTAACAGATAATTCAAGACCTTTGTGGTTAACTTTACCATCTTGTACAAGGAAAGGTTTAGCGTAGCCTGCTACATCCTTGCTCACATTATTGGCCTGGTCAATATCAAAGTATGCCAAGGTATACATAGCACCTTTATTCTGATATTTTACGCCAACCTCATTTTGTTTAACCTTAGTCGGCGGTAATACTTCACCGGAATTCTGGTAGCTAGTACCGGCACTTGCGCCAATATCAAAGTTTTCTGCATGGTTGCCATAGAACATTACATGCTCATCAGGTGCATAGCTCAAGGAATAAGTCGGGCAGGTTGCATCGGATTTAATTTCTTTACCCCAGGATTTGCTGCTTGCATTCCAGGATTTTGCCGTAGCAGCATGTTTGTGAATGCCAATCATAGCATCCCATTTGCCGAAGCTGATGCTATCCAGCAAGGAAACACCCCAAATAGAAGTTTTGTTGTTAGGTCTTGTAGTATAACCAATATATCTTGCATCAACATCCTGGAAGGAAGTTCCTGTGAAAATGTTGGAGCCGCCAACCAAAGTTGTACCGGGTACAGTTGTAGAACCATTACGGTTTCTCCACGCCTTATCAGCAGACAGCATTACCTCATGCTTCAGCGCACCGGTTTCGAATTTATTCTTGGTGCCTAATTGAGCATAGTAAGAGCGTTGCGGAGTTGCACTGTTAGTCTGCAGGAAATCATAATTACCTGCATCATCTTTAATCCAATAGGAGCTCATATTAGGAGATACATTTTGATTCAGCTTTTGTCTGCTGTAGCCAAAGTTAGCAAACAAAGTCCAATTATCATTCATGTATTGCTCATGATTCAAGGTTGCAAACCAGCCATAGCCTGCTTTCCAGGTACCTGCAGCAGCATAGTTTTTACCTCCGTCCGGAGCACTCGGAAGATGAGTTACACCGGGAATAGTTTGTTTAATGCTGTTACCGTTAGCATCCTTTACAGTTGCTGTTCCGGGATTTGCCAATTTAAACCAACGAATACCATTGTAAATGTCCAGATCTCTATAGTTTGCAAAGAAATTAGTGCTGCTGTGCTTATCTTTATGATCAACATTTACAGCAATGCCCTTTGCCTTCATATCTGCATCATTAACAGCAGTTTCACCATTCAGCAGCTCCGTATTCAAGCGCACACCCCATTCACGTTTTTGGCCGAGACGTTGGCTGATATCCAGATATTCACCAAAGGAGCCTTTACCGGAGAAGGTTTGTTTATATTTAATAAAGTCCGTATCACCGGCGCGTTTTGTTCTGGCATTGATAATACCGCCAGCAGTATTGGATTCATATTGAACACCGCTTGCGCCTAACATCGAGTTAGGACCGGAAACTACATCAATACCTTCCATAGCAAACATCGGAAGATTGAACTGAGTCATAACACCGTGTACACCATTAACATACATAGCAGTGCCATTGGTACGGAACCCACGAACAGAAAAGTCACCATGCAGAACACTGCCTGACGCTCTCACAGACGGAATGCCAACCAAAGCCTTATCCAAAGGCTCATTAGGTCCGAGGAATAAATCCATAGTCTTTTGCGCTACATTGGTTACGCTAAAAGGAGTTTTCATAACATCCTTTTCACCTAGCAGGCCGACAGAACCTTTAGCGTTGACCATTTCACCAGGCATTTGGTTGCGAGAACCTTCAACAACAACCTCATCCAGATTGCCATGAGCAACATCTTCTGCACTTGCGCTCATAACGAAACCTACGCTGGCAATAGCGCACAGCACTGACATAACCAGTGCTTTTTTGTTTTTCAACATACTCATCCACCTCATTAAACATTTATTTTTTAACCTTTGCCGCCGAGCTGTCC
>OHHE01000219.1_pt1 | contig 13387 bp, 12 predicted proteins | sample 1567971 | NCBI WGS metagenome assembly OHHE01 (sample SAMEA3879508, study PRJEB24766) | human gut metagenome | biome: human-associated habitat; feature: feces | place: USA | collected 1985/1987 | reverse complement strand
GCTGCGGTACTCGTCCAATTCTATCTCTACATCGGGTTCCTGCAACTCTCCGCACTGAGGAAGCCGGAACTTGACGTATTTTATGGTCAGGCCGCGGTCCAGCCACTGCTGTTCGTAATAGGTGCGGATGCCAAGAATATCATCCACCAGTCCGGAGTGGTAGAGGTCGTCGGTGATGAACTCTACGGGAAGCCCGTTCTTCTCTATCATGTATTTGGTGTAGGTGAACATGAAGTTGCTGTCGGTCTTTACATGGATAGTGCCGCCGTCTTTCAGGAACTTGCGGTAGCGCTCCAGGAAAAGCGGACTCGTCAGGCGGCAGTTCTCGCTCTTCATTTGAGGGTCGGAGAACGTCAGCCATATTTCCGAAACCTCCTCCGGAGCGAAGAAAGCCTCGATGAACTCGATTCTGGTGCGCAGGAAAGCCACATTAGGTAGTTTGTTCTCCGTGGCGAACTTCGCACCTTTCCAAAGACGCGCGCCCTTGATATCGACTCCTATGTAATTGAGCGACGGTTCCCGGCGGGACAAATCAATCGTGTACTCCCCTTTCCCACAGCCAAGCTCCAGAACTATAGGCTGCGCGGTGGCGAACATCCTCTCGTTCCAATGTCCCTTGATCGGATGCTCTCTGAGTATCAAGCTGTTGCTGCCTTCGACCTTATCCAGCACCGAGGATGCCTCTGGTTGAAGAAGGCAGGAGAAAGTTTCGTTCTCCGCGAATTTTCTAAGTTTATCGTGTCCCATTCTCCTTTCTTGTGAATATCACACCCAATCCACGTATCGCCTCCGAATCATTCAACACCCGTGCCTTGAGACGCCACATTCCATGCTCCGGCAGATTCAGAACAGGCTTATAGTCAGTTATAAAATCCCTCGAATAGTACGATGAGTCCACCGGCTGGGCAACCCGGATGAATGTAGTGTCCGACAGGATGAGCGAATCCGATGGAGAAATCCACCTCAGATCAAGCGAGATGCTGTCAGCCGGGAAAGTCCCGAACGCCGGACGCTCCAACCTTGTGTAGAAATCCAATCCGTAGGACACGGTCGAGTCAGAAAGATCCAAATTGAATATGTAGGTGTCGCCATACTCGGCCTTCTCCCTGACCACAAACGGCTCGTAGGAGGAAGGACGCGCACATGACACCATGGCCATCATCAAGACAAGTGTAAGAAAACCTTTACTCATCAGTCTTTACAGGCTTCTGTTCAGGCTTTCTGTCGCCACGGGGACGTTGCTGCTGAGGGCGTCCGTTCCCTCCGTTCCGACGAGGGCCATTGTTCCGGCCTCTGAAATTACCGCCTTCAGATCTTGGCTTGGACGGTGCCTCGGCGTTATCCGCCGGAGCGGCAGTCCGGGCGGCCTGGTCAGCGACCGGCTTAACCTTGTTCTTGTTACGGTTCTTGTTCTTGTTTTTCTTAGGCTTGTCGAACCTTGTGATGCTGTCATCACCGACGGCCGAGACGAACTGAGGGCCGACAGGTTCCGGTTCGCTCTTCAAAGACTCCGGCTTCTGGCCATTACGGTTCATCATTATGATCTGCGCGACCTCCGAAGCGGCCACCGGATAGAGATTCGAGAGAGAGCCCTTCTCGTAAGTGAAATACATTATCTCCTGAAGGATGTCAGTCTTGGCCAGATAGGCCAGGCCATCCTGGAATTCAAGCGGTTCCGTAACCTTAGGAATACGGGACTGGGCGTCCAGATAGTTGGCGACCTCATAATTCAGGCAGCATTTCAGTTTGCCACACTGACCAGCCAGCTTCTGCGGATTCAGGGACAGGTCCTGCGTACGGGCCGCCGAAGTGGAGATCGACTGGAAATTCGTAATGAAATTGGCGCAGCACAATTCCCGTCCGCATACTCCGAGGCCACCGATCAGGCCGGCCTCCTGACGTGCCCCGATCTGCTTCATCTCGATCCTGATGCGGAATTCCTCCGCATAGACCTTGATCAGTTGGCGGAAATCCACACGCCCGTCGGCGATGTAATAGAAAATGGCCTTTGTGCCGTCACCCTGAAACTCCACGTCTCCGATCTTCATGTCCAGACCAAGCTCGGCGGCGATCCTGCGCGCCTGAATCATGGTGTCCTGCTCACGGGCTATGGCTTCCTGCCATTTGGCGATGTCGAAAGGCTTGGCCTTGCGGTAGATCTTTTTCAACTGTGTTGTCTCAGGATCAACACCCTTACACTTCATCTGACGTCCCACAATCGGGCCTTCCAAAGTGACGATTCCAAGGTCATGACCATTCATGGCCAGATCCCCGGCCTTGATCCCCTGTCCGGAAGCGTTGACGTAAATCCCCTTTCTGGTGTTCTTGAAGCGCACCTCGAAAAGATCTTTGTACTGCTCCTGCCGGATGCCGTGAAGCCAGTCGTAATCCTTGAGTTTACAGCAACCCTGACGGTAATTGCAGTCATATTCCCCGGTCTCCTGATCCTGGGAGATTGTGCAGCCACGGTTACAGTCAAATTTTACTGTCTCGTTATCAATATTTTCCATACGTATTCAATATTATTGTCAGAAACTCAAATACAACCGCCCAACAAGGTCGGTGAAAAGAATCTTCTGGTTCACGTTCCTGTCAATCAGCATCTGCGCCCTGTCCAGACACGATACCGCCATCCTCGGAAAACTTTTCCTGCAACGCGATGCCAGCCGGACAAAGAACTCTTTCTCCTCCTGCGACACCCCGGCGATCTGAGGCAGGTTCTGCTGAATCAAAAACACTTTGCGAAGGCTTTCACCTGCAAATTTACAAAAAGCTTTCTGGTTTTCACGCGACGGCAGCGCGGCCATCGCATCCCCCCAACCCAAAGCGGCGGAAAGATCCTTCGCGGCAAGCGCGTCAACAAGCCCCTTGAATATCTCCATCTGGCGCAGATAGTCCTCCTTCCCGGAGAGATAACGCAACGCGACCCCTACACTGCCACCAGCGACCAAAGCAGCCTGCGAAGCCTCGTCAAGAGTCTTCCCGAAACGGGATGTAAGAATCTCCACTATCTCATTCTTTGAATATGGCAGGACACGGATCGCCTGGCATCTTGACGAGATGGTCTGCATCACTTTCTCAGGAGCGTGGGTGATCATGATGAACAGAGTCTTCTCCGGCGGCTCCTCGATTGCCTTCAAAAGCCGGTTGGCGGAAGCGGCGTTCATCTTCTCGGGAAGATAGACAACGACAGCCTTCCAGCCGCCCTCTACCGAGGTAAGCCACACGGTCTCAAGGATTTCCTTAGCCTCAGCGTTATTGATTCCAGACTGTTTGCCTTCGATTCCGAAAGCGGAGCTGACCTCATTCTCAAGGGCATAAGGATTGGAGACCATCAAGGAACGCCAATATTCAAGAAACAGTTCAGCCCTCAGGTTCTCGACTTTCTCAGTGACCTTCGAGCCGTTCGCGACCGGATAGACATAGTGCACATCAGGATGAATCAACCCGCAGACCTTATGCTCGTCTCCCATGATCTGACTCAGAAACGCCAGGACAAGAGCCATGGCCCCGCACCCGTCGTTCTCGTAAAGCATCATGGCATGAGGAATGCGCCCGCTTTCGGCCATCCCTTTCAACGCCCTGACGGCATCGTGATTCCCTATGATTCCGTCCAGATTCATTTGTCCCTGTAAGCGGTAAACTCAGCGATCTTCACAAGATAGTCCTTTTCCCTCGAATCCGGAAGCGTGGCAAGTGCGCCGACAGCCTTGGCGACATATTCATCAAGCCTTGAGACGGCATATTCAATGCCTTTTCCCTCCTTGACAAAAGCGACTATATCCTCCTTGTACTCTGGATGTTCCTGAATATTCAAAAGCATATTCCTGATATGGGAAGCGCGTTCGTCGGACGCTGATTCCAAGGCACCCAGAAGCGGCAGTGTGATCTTCTGCTCCTCAAGGTCGATGCCCACAGGCTTGCCTATTTTCTTTCCTCCCGTGTAATCGAATATGTCGTCCTTGATCTGGAAAGCGATTCCGAGTGAGACCGCATAGTTCCGCACGGCCTCCACCCACGCTTCCGGAGCGTTCACCGAGATCGCCGCCGAAACGCAGGTCGATTCAAACAAAGAGGCTGTCTTGCTGTAGATTATACGGAAATAGTCCTCTTCCTCCGTGTCCCCGCTCGAAGCCTTCTGAAGCTGGAGCATCTCCCCCTCGGCAAGGCTGCTGAGAGTTTTTGAGAATATTCTGATGACCTCATTGCCGTGAGCCGAGGATGCGAGTATGTTATCCATCGCCTTGACCAGCCAATAATCCCCGAGAAGGACAGACGCCGGGCCTCCGAGGATCGCCATGACGGTCGGGGCTCCACGCCTTTCGGAGCTGCTGTCGGCGACATCATCGTGAAGGAGTGTGGCGTTGTGCAGAAGCTCCGAGGCAGCGGCGCAACGGACACTGTCCTCGTTGGCCTTGCCGTTCCCGCAGGCGCGGGCCACAAGCAGTGACACAATCGGTCTCAACTGCTTTCCGCTGTGCTCCAGGATCGCCTCGTTCGTGGTATTAAGCAGGTCGATATCACTTCTGAGGGACGAACGTATCAGTCCGTCCGTCTCCTTCCAGTCATTTCCAAGGAATTCCTTTATCTCGTCAAGAGTCATCAGTCTTTCAGTTTATCAGTCAAGGTGTCCGACCAGCTCGGCGACAGTGTCCGGGAACTCGATCAGTCCCCTGGAACGCGCGTCAAGCATTCCGGTCTTCACATAGTGGTCCAGCAGATCCTTCAACGGATTGTAGAATCCGCCCAGGTTCAACGCATAGATCTTTCCGTCGTATTTGTCCAGTTTCGCCAGGGTCAACGTCCCGATCACCTCATCGAGAGTGCCGATGCCACCCGGCAGGGCTATCGCTGCACAAGTACCCTCACGCATCTTTTCCTTGCGCTCGGCCATCGTGTCCGTCCAAATCACCTGATCGAGACCCGGGAATTTATACTGCTCCATAAAGCGGGGCAGGACGCCGATGTGACGGCCTCCGCAACGGGCGACCTCATCGGCCACAGCTCCCATGGTGCCCTTGATGGCACCTCCGGAGACAATCGTGTAACCAAGCGAACAAGCCGCGCGGGTCACTTCCCGCGCAGCTTGATTGTACTTTTGGTCGATGTCGTAACTTGCCGAGCAGTAAATCACGACCTTCCGTTCCTCATTCATTCACTTCCGGCGATTAAAAGAAGAACGCGGCGGACACCATGACACCGTTGAAATTGTTGCCGTTGTTGACAGCGTCCTTCACGGCGTCCTTCACTGTGTCGCCGATCGGGCCGACATTGCCATCCTTGTCATAGATCTTTCCAAAGTTCCAGAAATACTTGACAGAAAGCTGAAGCCTCCAGACATCCACTCCTGCTCCAACACCAAGACCGTACTCGACTTTCTTAAGATTGTCCTTGAGCTTGTCGGCGACCTCGCCTTTGGTACTCTGTCCGAGGCGGAAGCCCACGAAAGGCTCCGCTAAGACATAAGGGCGGAAAGCCAGAAGATCCAGCCCCCACTGCACCTGGACAGGCACCTCAAGGTAGCCTACCTTGGTCTCGAAAGACCCAAGGGATTCCGAGATGGAAGAGCTGTTGAATTTGTCAGCCGACATTCCCTTCACCTGATAGAGAAGGCCCGGCTGGATGGCGAATCCGCCAAAAAGCGGAATCTCGGCGGTAAGGCCTACATGGTACAAGGAGACGGATTTGGAATCCATGTTCTTGATCGAGGCCGAGGATGAGGTGAATCCTCCCATCAATCCGACACGGGCGGAATTGTAGCGTTGTGCGGAAGCGTCAGTGCAAAACACCATGGCTGCCACAACGGCGGCAGCGAATACAAACTTTTTCATTTTTTAGATTTTTAGATAAGATTAGACAAGAGTGTCCAGCTTGGCGGTAATCTCGCTCTTCGGCACATTGCCGACAAGCTTGTCAACCACCTGGCCGCCCTTGAAGAACAGCAGGGTAGGAATATTCCTGATACCATACTCGGCAGCCACATCCTCGCAGTCGTCCACGTTGCATTTCACGACCGTGACCTTGCCGTCATATTCAGAGGCGATGGTCTCCACAGTCGGGGCCAGCATACGGCAAGGGCCGCACCAGGTCGCCCAGAAGTCCACCAGAACAGGCTTGCTGTCAGAGAGTATCTCAGCAAAATTTTCGTTAGAAGCTATCTTTTCCATAATCAATAAAATTAAAATGTCCGGGACGGTAACAACAATTACCGTTCCAGACACAAAGATAACAATTTCGCCGACTTCAGCAAAAAACGCTTACGACTTGGCAAGGCGCTTCTGCGGACACGGCGACCGGATCCATCAGACCGTCTGCTCGATGTTCCAGACAAAAGCCCTCAGACCAAGATCCTTATAGGCTTTATCCTTCTGACGAAGCGCATCCAGGATCGGAGTGACTTTCTCGTCAGGGACAATCGTCAGGATGGCGTAGTTCTGCTCAGGCCACGCATGGTCACCGTAGTGAGGAATTCCATCAACCCCTCCCCTGCCTTGGATGTCAAGCCACTGGGTGAACCCTCTCTGGCCGAACCCCTCAAGCAGTTCGACAATCTCGTTGCCGTAGGCTTGATTATATGATATAAATATCGATTTCATATATCTTTCGCAAATAAAATGTCAAATGAACAGGAATCAACCTTTGATCCGCGCCAACTTCTTGGCCTTGCGCCTCTCCTGCGCGGTGGCGAGGGAGCAGTAGATCGTCGGAATGAGCACCAGGGTGACAAGCGTGGAGATCGTCAGACCCCAGCATACCGTCATACCGAGCGAGCGCCAAAGTTCGGAACCTTCTCCGCGTCCGACAGCCATAGGCACCATACCGAGCACTGTCGTGAGGGTGGTCATAAGGATAGGACGCAGACGGCTTCTCGCCGCGGTGACGGAGGCATCGACAACGCTCATGCCTCTCTCTCGCATCAGGATCGTGTAGTCTATCAGCACGATACCGTTCTTCACTACGATACCAAGCAGGATGATAATACCGATCATCGCCATCACGCCGAGCGCGGTGTTCGTGGCCCAGAGACCGAGGATCACACCGGTGAACGCGAACGGCACGGAGAACATGATCACGAACGGACTCATGAACGACTCGAACTGGGAGGCCATCACCATGTACACAAGGATGATGATCAGAACCATCAGCACGACGAGGTTCAGGAACATGGACTGCTGGTCCTCGAAGTCTCCGGAGATGTCGGTGGAGATGTTGCTCGGGATGTCGGTGGTCTTGATGATGGCGTTCGTGGCGGCCACAGCCTCGCTGAGGGCGTGTCCGGTTGCCACAATGCCCGTCACGGTGATGTACCTCTCACGGTTCTTCCTCTCGATTGTAGGTGGAACCTTGGACTCGACCACGGTCCCCAGATCCTTGATGCGGACGGCCTTGCCGGCAGGAGTATAGACAATGATGTTCTCGATGTCCTGCGTGCTTGTACGGAACTTCCTGTCGTAGATGACGCGGATGTTGTACTCCTCGCCTTCCTCACGGTAGAAGGATCCCACGGAACCGTTCATCGCGGCGCTGAAAGCCGCTGCGGCTGTCGTGGAGTTAAGGCCGTTGAGAGCCAGCTTTGTCCTGTCGAAATCCACCTGATACTCAGGAGTGTAGTCATCACGGCTGAGGACAACCTGCGTGAAGTTCTCGTTGTCCAGCATCTTGCCTTGGATCTCCTTGGCCACACGGTCGGTCTCGTCAAAGTCGTAGCCGTAGATCTCAAGAGTGACGGACGCAGCTCCACCTACTCCTCCCATGCCCTCGGAGACCGTACCTTTCTTGACCTCAGGATATTCCCTTAGATCCTTCCTGATGATGTCGGCGATCTCGGATGAAGAGCGCTTACGGTCTTCCATGGAACCGAGGTTGATGTTCATCGAGATGATGTACGAACCGTTGGACTGCATGCTTCCCCAGGCGTTGTCGGTGCTCGCCTGGCCGAAGCGGTACTGAAGCACCTGGATCTCAGGGATTTCAGACCGGAGTCTGGCTGCGAAGTCCTTGGCGAACTCACCGGTCACAGTCTGCTCGGTACCCACCGGAAGTTCGATCGAGACGGTCAGACGCCCCTCGTCGGAGTGCGGGAAGTACTCGGTCTTGACACTGGGACCAAGCAGTACAAGAACCGCCACGAAGACAGCAAAACCACTGAATATCACAGTTTTCCTATGCACCATGCACCAGCCGATGATCTTGGCATAGCCATCGGAGATCTTGTTGAGGAACTTCTCCACATTGTCGAAGATCGCCCTATGGAGTCTGCCGTTCTTAGGCTTGTTGCTCAGCATTCTGGAGCAGAGCATCGGGACAAGGGTAAGCGCGGCGGTCGTGGAGATGATCATGATGATGCTGACAATCCAGCCGAGCTGCTTGAACATGATTCCGGCCATTCCGGAGACCATGGTGAGAGGCAGGAACACGCAAAGCATCGTCAACGTGGAAGCGATTACAGAGATACCGACTTCGGAGGTTCCGTGAACGGCAGCCTCGGTAGGTTTCTCGCCTCGCTCCAAGTGCGTGGAAACGTTCTCCAGCACCACAATGGCATCGTCCACCACCATACCGATCGCAATGGACAAGGCCGACATCGATATGATGTTCAATGTGTTGCCTGTCGCGTAAAGGTAGATCAACGACCCGAGCAATGCAATAGGGATGGACAGCACGATGATGAACGTCGCCCTCCAGCGGCCAAGGAATATGTAGACCACGAGCATGACCACCAGAAGGGTGATGATGATCGTCTCCTTCAAGGAGTTAAGGGTGTTCAGGATGTTCGTGGAGCTATCGACCACGGTGGTGATTTTCACATCAGACGGAAGTGTGGGCTCAATCGTCTTGAGTTTCTCCTTGACACTCTTGATGACGTTGACGGTGTTGGCTCCTGACTGTTTCTGGATAGCTATCATAGCGGCTCTCTCACCGTTGGTGAAAGACTCCTGGGACTTTTCCTCAAGACCGTCGATGACTGTGGCCACATCCCTGAGATAAACAGTCTGGCCGTTCCTCGTGCTGACCACAATGTCCAGCAGCTCGGACGGATCCTTGAATTCCTTCTCGACACGAAGCGTGAATGACTCGGTGCCTATGTCGATGCTGCCGGAAGGCACGTTGCGGTTCTCCGCGGCGATGATCTGGGATATTCCCGAGACACTCAAGCCGTAGGCTTCCAGCTTGTTAGGGTCGCAATAGACATGGATTTCAGGGGCGCCGGAAACGCTGACGGTACCAACGCCTTTCACACGTCCAAGCGGAGTGACAAGCTTGTCGTCGAGGATCTTGTCAAGGCCCATAAGGCTCTTGTCCGCCTTCGCCGAAAGAATCAGCACAGGCATGTCGTCCATACCGAACTTGAAAAGCACCGGTACGGAAGCTCCGTCAGGAAGCGACGAGTTGACAAGATCCAGCTTGTCCCTGATGTTGTTGCAGGCCTCGTCGATGTCGGTACCATATTCAAACTCCAGGACAACGATGGAGACATTCTCCTTCGATCTGGAAGTGATGTCCTTAAGGTCTTCCACACCGTTCAAGGTGTTCTCAAGCACCTTGGTGAGGTTGTTCTCGATGTCGGAAGCGCTCGCTCCCGGGTAGGACGACATCACCAGAACGACGTTGGCGTCGAAGTCCGGGAAGTTCGCCAGGGAGGTGTTCATCAGTGAGAAGATTCCGAAGACAGCGAATGCTACGAATATCAACGCTGTCGTCACGGGCTTCTTCACCGCGGATCTGTATATACTCATAGTTTAAACTCTTTATTTGTTCTTGGAAATCTCGACCTTGGCCCCGTCCTTGAGGCTGGAGCTACCCTTGGTGGCTACCACATCGCCTTCATTAAGGCCTTCGAGAATCTCGTAATACCTGTCGAAATGACGGCCGACCTTGACGATCACGCTGTTCACAGTGTTGTCGGAACCAACTACATAGACACTTCTCTGGCCCGATCCCTGCATCTTGACGACGGCCTCGTCAGGAACAACGATGCTGTTGTTCACGCCGAACTCGACCTTCACCCTCGCGAACATTCCCGGACGCAGAGTCCTGTCAGTGTTGCCGACAAGCACTTCCGTAGTGAATGTGTGGCTCGTAGGATCGATTGTAGGATAGACCTTGTTGACCTTGCCTGTGAATGTCCTTCCCGGAATGGCGTCAGCGGTGATCTCGACCTGATCGCCTTTCTTGACCTTGGTGTAATCTGACTCGGAGATGCCAACGAGGAGCTTCACCGGAGTGATCTGCTGCACAACGAAGATCGGCTGGCCGGAATAAAGGTCGCCCTGATCGTAGTTCCTCGCGGTGATGACTCCGCTGATAGGCGAACGGAGCCAGGTGTTCTCAAGCAGGTTGTTGTAGGATCTGCGGCTGACCTTCCAAGCCATCTCGGCAGCATCGAAATCAGACTTTGACACGCCGCCTTCCTCATAGAGGCTTCTCAGACGGCTGAGTTCTGTGGAATCATTTACGAGCTTGAGCCTCGCCTGGTCAAGCTGCGCGGCGTCCATCTCCGCGAGGAGCTGGTTCCTCTCCACAAAACTGCCCACATCCACCTTGATGCTCTTGATCCTGCCACCGGTCTGCGGGGCGATGTTGTTCACGGCGAAAGCCTGTACGGATGATGAATATATTTCTGTCTGAGGCACTTCCTGCCTTGTGGCGACCGTCGTCGAGATCAAGGTAGTCCTTTCCTCAACCTGGGCGGAAGCCCCGGCGTTGTCTGCCTTCCTGCCGTTTCCGCAAGCGGCCATAAGAACGGTGGCCGAGGCGAAAATCATAGTCCTGATTGTCTTGTTCATATTCTTGATGTTTTTATTTTTTACATATTCTCAAGGTCGATGTCTCCCTTCTCGTCGATGAAATCGTAGCCGAGGGTCTTCTCGAGGTTGGACTTCGCCACCACGAAATTATAGACAGCCTGCGACTGGGCCAGACTGGCCTGCGTCAAGGTCAGCTGAGCGTCATTTAGTTCCGTGATAGTGCTCTTGCCGACCTTGTAGGACTTGGCGGCGATGTCGTAGGCCTTCCGGGCGAGGGCCACGGCCTCGTTAGCGGAGTTGAAACTCTTCATGTTCGTCTCCATCGTGTTGAGGTACTGACGGATGGCGATCTTGAGCTGGCGCTCGGTCTCGATCCTCTGGAGGTCGAGCTGGGCGGCCTGCACCTTGGTCTGGCGCACGTCATTGTGGCGCTTTCCGCCGGAGAAGATCGGAATGGAGATACTGACACCCACATAGGAGTAAGGAGACCACTGGTACTCGCTGAACTTGAAGTCGTTGGTCATCGCGATCATGCTGTACGAGAAGTTCGCGGCTATGCTCGGAAGATAGGCGGCCTTCTGCATGCGGACTGTCGAGGCAAGCTGCTCGGCCTGGATCTCAAGCTGGCGAAGGGTGGTGTTGTACTCCAGAGACGGGTCGCTGTTCTCGTTGATGTCCCTGAACATCTCCTTGGAGAAGTCCTCCAGAGAGCCGGACACGTCGATGTTCCTGTCAAGATCCACTCCCATCACGGCCTTGAGCTGCCAGAGGGCGAGAATCACCGAACTTTCGGCATTGTAGACGTCAGGGATGGCGGCGGCCACCGTTGATTTTGCCCTTGTATATTCAAGCTCGGAGGCTTTCTGCGCATTATAGCGCCTCTCGGTCTGGGCAAAGTTGTCAACCGCGTTCTCGTAGACATCCTTGTAAACATTGAACGCCTCCTTGGCGAGCAGGACGGAGTAGTAGGCCTGCTTCACCTGGGTAACCATGTCCAGCCTTGAGGAACGGGCCTTCTCCACGGCGAGGTCCACGCTCTGGCCGGAGATCTTCAGGCTCTCCCAAAGCTGGGCGTTGACGATCGGCATCGAGGCCGACACACCGTAGTTGTAGGTGTTCCAGCGGCCTACGGCGAATCCGCCGCTGCCGGAACCGCCTTCCGTCTGCTCAATCTTCACCGGATCCATCCCGGCCTTGGCGGAAAGCTCATTGATGCGCATGAAGTATGGACCCAGAGAGCTCAGGAAGCCCATTCCGCCTCCGCCCTCCTCGTCCGAACCGCTGTCCGAGTCCATATACATAACCTGTTTCTTGATAGTCCTCTGATAGGCTCCCGAAGCGTTGATCTGCGGGAACAGGGAGGCGTAGGTGCCTTTCTTGGCATATTCCGTACGCTGGATCTCCTTGTCTGCCACCTTCACGGCGACATTCTCGCTCAAGGCGATCTGAAGGGCGTCGTTCAAGGTCAGGGTCACCAGCGAGGTGTCCTTGGGCGACTCCTTCGGGATGGTGTCATTCCGGTACTGGGCCTGCGCTGCCAGAGCAAGCGGCAGGGCCGCGGCGGTCAGAACTAGATACTTCAATCTGTTTTTCATACTATACTAACTATTTTTACACTTATCTATTGATGAATATTCCTCAAAACCTTTCGGCGTGAGCAGCACCCTTGTCACGATGTCCTCGAAGGCCGCGGAGAGCGACTTGAACGAGACCTTCTTTTCCTCGATGCGGTGGCCGCCGTCAAGGTACTCGGCCATGCCCTCGTGCATGATGTAGATCAGCAACTGCACCCCCTCAACGTCCATGTCGGAACGGATGAGTCCCTCCTTCCTTCCGGTGTCGAAACAATCCACAAAGAAGTTGTGAAGTGCCTTGGAGCGATCCTCGGCGCGCTTGATGAAGGTCTCAGGATAGTATTTCATGATGTCCTTGACCATCCTCTTGTCCTTGTCCATGGTCTTTTTCCTGCCTACGAGGGCGAACATGGCCTTAAGCACCTGAACGGCGTTCTTGCCTTCGACCATCCTCTCGAACTCATCCTTCTTCCTCTCGACATTGTAGGTCACCACGTCGGCGACAAGATCCTCCTTCTGGGCGTAGTACTGGTAGAAGGTCTTCTTCGAGATGCAAAGCTTGCGGCAGATGTCATCGATGGACACCTCGCGGACTCCATCCTTTGAGAAGAGTCCGTTCGCCGTCATCATTATCGTTTCCTTTGTCAATTCAGCCATAATCTCTATAATTGCGTCAAGCCATTATGCAAATGCTATGCAAAAACCGTCATTTTTTCAAGCAATATAATAAAAAAATCCGCCACCAAAAAAGCAGCGGATTAATCAAGTTATTTACTCTCAATAAAATAAAACGATACACCGAAAAACTTGAAAAATTTCCAAGTTTCCTAGAGTACGCCAAAACGCTGAAGCGCGGTGACAATTCCATCCTCATCGACAGTGTCTGTGACATAGTCCGCGGCGGCCTTCACATCGTCGGTGGCATTGCCCATCGCGACACCGATCCTGGCATATTCAATGATCGGGATGTCGTTGCCGCCGTCGCCGAACGCCATGCACTGCGCCGGATAGATGCCGAGCTGCCGGCACAGAAAGCGCAGCGCGTTTCCTTTGGTGGCGTATTTG
>OHHE01000213.1_pt1 | contig 13459 bp, 9 predicted proteins | sample 1567971 | NCBI WGS metagenome assembly OHHE01 (sample SAMEA3879508, study PRJEB24766) | human gut metagenome | biome: human-associated habitat; feature: feces | place: USA | collected 1985/1987 | reverse complement strand
CTTTATGCCCGATACCGGCAAGCTGATTACCTACCGCAGCGGCGGCGGCTTCGGCATCCGTCTGGACGGCGGCAACGCCTTCACCGGCTCCGTCATCACTCCGTACTACGATTCTCTGCTGGTTAAGGCTACCACCTGGGGCCTCACTCACCAGATTGCAATTACCAAGATGCTGCGCTGCTTAAAAGAATTCCGTATCCGCGGCGTCAAAACCAATATCCAGTTTTTGGAAAACGTACTGCAGAACCCGCACTTCATCAAGGGCGATTATACTACCGACTTTGTTGATAATACACCGGAGCTGTTTGTCTTCCAGAAAACCTTGGACCGCGGCAACAAGCTGCTGAACTACATTGCCGATATCACCGTCAACGGTTATTCCAACGTCGGCGTACAGCCTAAGCCGGACTTTGCACCGCTGAATATGCCCAAACCCTACAACGGCATTCTGGCGCTGGGTGCTAAGCACGTTCTTGATACCCGCGGACCTGAAGGTCTGGCTGAATGGGTACTGGCACAACAGGAGGTTCTGCTCACAGACACCACCTTCCGTGATGCGCATCAGTCCCTCTTCGCAACCCGTCTGCGTACTGCCGATATGCTGCGCGTTATGCGCGACACCGCCGGCAAGCTTCCCGGACTCTTCTCCTTTGAATGCTGGGGCGGCGCTACCTTTGACGTAGCCTATCGCTTCCTTGACGAAAGCCCTTGGCAGCGTCTGGCACAGTTCCGTCAGGCTGCTCCGAACATTCTCTTCCAGATGCTGCTGCGCGGTGCCAACGCCGTAGGCTACACCAGCTATCCGGATAATGTTGTTAAGCAGTTCATCAAGCTGGCAGCCAAAAACGGTATCGACGTTTTCCGTATCTTCGACAGCCTCAACGGTCTGGACAATATGCGCCTGTCGATTGACACCGTCCGCGAATGCGGCAAGGTAGCAGAGGCAGCACTGTGCTACACCGGTGATATTCTCGACCCCAACCGCGATAAATACGATTTACATTACTACATCAATATGGCTAAGGAGCTGGAAAAAGCCGGTGCCAACATCATCGCCATCAAGGATATGGCCGGCCTGCTGAAGCCGGAAGCAGCTTACCGCCTTGTAAGCAGCCTCAAATCCTACGTCAACGTACCTATCCATCTGCACACCCACGAGGGCAGCGGCAACGCTATCTACACCTACGCACGTGCAATTGATGCCGGCGTTGATATCGTAGATACTGCTATGAGCGCTATGAGCAACGGTACCTCCCAGCCCAGCGGCAGCAGCCTGTACTACGCACTCAGCGGTCATCCGCGTCAACCGCGTCTTGACGTAGACGCTATGAACGAGCTGTCCCGTTATTGGGAAACCGTGCGTCCCTACTACAAGGCAGCCGACAGAACCGAAAACTTCCCCAACCCCGAGGTTTACGTACACGAAATGCCCGGCGGACAATATACCAACCTCAAACAGCAGGCTCAGGCTCTTGGCCTCATCCATCGCTGGGAGGAAATCAAGGATATGTATCACCGCGTATCCATGATGTTCGGTGATTTAATCAAGGTTACTCCGTCCTCCAAGGTTGTCGGTGATATGGCACTCTTCATGGTGCAGAACGACCTGACGGAAGAAGATGTATATGCTAAGGGCGATATTCTGGACTTCCCAGCCTCCGTTGTGGAATTCTTCGAAGGACGCATCGGCACTCCGTACCAGGGCTTCCCCGAAAAGCTACAGAAGCTGGTGCTCAAAGGACGCGCACCTATCAGCGAGCGTCCGGGCGCTGTACTGCCTCCGGTAGATTTTGAGGATGTACGCGCTAAGCTCAAAGAGCTTGAAGCACCTACTACGGACGAAGCAGTAAGCGCTTACTGCCTCTATCCGAAGGTATTCACCGACTGGGTAAACCGTTACAACCAATTCGGCGATGTATCCGTTCTCGATACTCCTACCTTCTTCTTCGGCATGACTCCGGGCGAGGTTATCAAGGTTGAGATTGAACAGGGCAAAGTGCTCGTTATCAAGCTGGACCACATCTCCGAAGCCAATGCTGCCGGTATGCGTACCGTCTTCTTCGAATTCAACGGCCTGCCGCGCGAAATCGAAATCAAGGACCGCAACGCCAAGACCACCACTGTTACCCGCAAAAAAGCTGAAAAAGGCAACATGGGTGAAATCGGCGCTTCTCTTTCCGGCTCCGTTGTCAAGGTGCTGGTAGAAAAAGGCCAGTCCGTTACCAAGGGCACTCCGTTGATTGTTACCGAAGCTATGAAGATGGAAACCACGCTTTCGGCACCGATTTCCGGCATCGTCAGCGCTATCCATGTAGCTGCAGGCGAACGCGTAGAAAGCGGCGACTGCCTCCTGGAAATCAAAACTCAAATGTAAATTGCATACGCTTAAACTTAAGGCTGCTGCCGTGGCGGATTTCCGCTGCTACAGCAGCCTTACTTTTTTTGCTGGTCATTATTTTTCCTCTATGTTATGATATAGTTATTCTTTGCTTTTTTTAAAACAGCATTATTTGCTGCAAGACATATTTTTATTACGAGGTGAGCACATGAAGCAGAAAATCTATCAATACGTAAACAGCCATCTGGACGAACATGGCCGCTTTACTGCTACCAATCTGTGCGATGACCGCTACGCCACCATTCCCCGTCCTCTCGGCTCCGAGGATGCCTTTCACTATACAATGGGCAACCTGCCCAATCCCAAATCCGCCAGCGTACTGCTGAAGCTGCTGCAGGCTTATCTGAACGGGCCTACTACCCAGCAGCGCAGCAAACTGTACAATGAACTGAAGGGCATGGCCTTTGCGGAATATTGCGACCCCTTTATCGAAGCCTTAGACCAGAATGATATCAACAGTGTTGCCTTTGACCTGGCGCGACGCTTTTTCTACAACGCCGACGGACGTGAGCAGGTAAAATTCGCCCTGCTGCTTTTCGGCATGTACGGCATGGAAAAAATTTGTCAGCAGGAGCCGGAGCTGTGGCAGGATTTGCTGCGCATAGCACACTGCGAGGAATTTACCTTCGCCTTTTTATATTCCTGCCGCGTAACTAATTTCAACCCGCAAAACGCTATCTGGGAGCTTATCCGCTGCACCAGCGGCTGGGGCAAGGTTTTCAGCATTACCGACTGCCACTGCCGTGATGAGGAGGAACGCCTCTGGCTGCTGCAAAACGGTCCCGATATCGACGTAGAATATCCGCCGCTGTCCGTCAAATTCATCAGAGAAACACATTTAGAGGAACAACTGGCGCAGCCGCTTAACTACGCACAGTATAAAAGCGCTGTCATCATCGTGGGCAATTATCTGATTATGCTCAACCACTTCCCGGCAGAGGTAATCGAAGAGCAATTCAACATCAGCGATATCCATCTGAACAAGCTGCTTACCTGTCTGATTGAACAGGCGGAAGCACATGTCAGCAAACCGGAGGATGTACTTGATTTAATCAGCTACGTTACGGCGCTGCAGCAGCTTTGCGATGAGCAGAACCATATGCAGCTCACTCTTAATCAATGCCATGAACAGATTGCCGCCTGCGAAAAAATCATCTACCGCAAGGACTGGCAGCCGGAAATAGAAAATAATTTAATCAAGGATGATAAGCTCGATTACCAGCTGTGCAACCTGGCAGTGGAGCTTGATATAGACATTTGGCCGCGGCTTTTCGATTTTTGGCTGGCGCATCCGGACGAAACACCGCTGTTCCCGTACCTGCTTTCCTACGAAGGCGAGCAGCGCTCCGAGCGTGTGCTGCGTCAAATCGAATCAGACCTGCCCCGCTACTGCGTAGAACAAAATGACCTGCTGGTTCCGCTGCGTTATCTCAACACACATCCAGGGGAAAGCGATGCTATTATCTGTGCTGCCCTGGAATCTATCTTCGATTTGCCGCGCGGCATCGCCTGCGGCATTGTCGATGACTGGGGACAGGAATTTATCACGCCTGCCATCCGCCGCTCGCTGATTAAAGCACATCAGCTCAGCAATAACGATGTAGTTACCGCGCGTATCGACTGCCTGCTGGCAGGCAAGCATTTCGACATCGGCAAGTTCCTCAACAAACGCAAATAACCTGCACAGCAAAACTTTTCTTCGTATACAACAAAACCGGTTTACCTATCGGCTTAAACGCCAGGGAAACCGGTTTTTTAGTATGCACTTATTTACTTTTAGCCGCAATAGCCATGCGGATGGCCCTTATGCCACTTCCACGCAGTGCTGATAACCTCATCTACACTGCTGTGCTGCGGCTCCCAGCCCAGCTCCTCACGAATTTTAGCCGAAGAAGCAATGAGCACTGCGGGATCACCGGCACGACGCGCCACCTCCACAACAGGGAAGTCTACGCCGGTAACCTTTTTGGCGCTGTCAATCATCTGGCGTACACTGAAGCCGTTTTCACTGCCCAGATTATACACACGGCTGCTGCCACCGTTCAAAAGATGCTTGAGCGCCAGCACATGTGCCTTCGCCAAATCACAGACATGAATGTAGTCACGCACACAGGTACCGTCTGCCGTCGGATAATCGGTACCGAAAATAGAAACCTGCTTGCGCACGCCCTGCGCTGTTTTCAGAATCAGCGGAATCAGATGGCTTTCCGGGCTGTGGTCCTCGCCGATATCGCGCATCGGAGAAGCACCGGCAGCGTTAAAATAACGCAAAGCTACATAACGCATATCATAGGCATGATCATAATCCGCTAGCATGCCTTCAATCGCCAGTTTGGTACGGCCGTAAACGTTGGTCGGTGCCAGACGGCTGTCCTCGGTAATAGGTACTGCTTCCGGCTCACCGTAAACAGCTGCGGTAGAAGAAAATACCATGCGGTCCACACCGGCACCACGCATAGCCTCTAAAAGATGCAGGCTGCCTTCAACATTATTAAAATAATATTTCGCCGGGTCGGTCATAGATTCACCTACCAGACTGCTGGCAGCAAAATGAATCACCGCATCAATTTTAAACTGCTCCATAATGTGCTTGGCAAAGCGTACATCATGGATATCGCCTTCTACCAGCTGTACCTCGTCAGGCACTGCCGCCTCATGGCCGGTAGAAAAATTATCATAGACAATAGGAGTAAAGCCGCTCTTTTGCAGCTCCTCCACTACATGGGAGCCAATATAACCTGCTCCGCCGGTAACAAGGATATTCATTAATTATTTGCTCTCCTTTGCAACGATTCCCTGCAGATAGGTCAGGAACTTGTCACGCAGTTCAGGACGCTTCAGCGCCATTTCTACAGTTGCCTCCAGGAAGCCCTGCTTATCACCCACGTCATAGCGACGGCCTACAAAGTCATAAGCATACATCGGCTGCTTCTTAGCCAGCACTTTAAGTGCATCTGTCAGCTGGATTTCATTGCCACGGCCTGGCTGAGTTTGCTCCAGAATCGGGAAAATTTCCGGTGTAATTACATAACGGCCCAAAACCGCCAGACGAGAGGGTGCTTCCTCTACCGCAGGCTTTTCTACCATATCGTTTACCTTGCAGGTGCGTGCTTCATCAGTCGGTTCACCGGCAACAATGCCATAGGCAGAAACCTTCTCCTGCGGCACCTCCTGCACACCTAAAACGCTGGCACCAGTTTTATCGTAAACATCAATCAGCTGCTTCAGTGCAGGCACCTGGCTGTCAACAACATCATCACCCAGCAGTACAGCAAAGGGTTCATCGCCCACAAAATGCTTAGCACACAAAATAGCGTGACCAAGTCCGCGCGGTTCCTTTTGGCGGATATAGTGAATGCGGATATCAGAAATTTTGCGAACCAGCTCCAGCTCCTTGGTTTTGCCGCTGGCCTCCAGGTTCAGCTCCAGCTCGATGCTGCGGTCGAAATGATCTTCAATGGCACGCTTGCTGCGGCCGGTAATAATCAGGATATCCTCAATGCCGGAAGCAAGAGCCTCTTCGATAATATATTGGATGGTCGGTTTATCAACAATAGGCAGCATCTCCTTCGGAGTTGCTTTGGTAGCAGGCAAAAAGCGTGTGCCCAGGCCTGCTGCCGGAATAACGGCTTTACGTACAGGTTTAAACATTTAATCTTATCTCCTTTACAGACTCAAGTGAAATATATGCATAGCAGCAACGCTGCAGGCAGTTCTTTACGAAAAAACACGGATACTCAGGAAAGTTAAGCTTCTTCGCCGCCAATAACTTTCAATAATTCTGCTGTCTTCGCAGCAAGCAGCTCCTTATCACCCTTAGTTTCTACGTTCAGGCGCATTACAGGCTCCGTATTGGATACACGCACATTAAAGCGCCAGTTGTCATAGGCAACGCTCAGGCCGTCCAGATGGTCCTGCTCGCCGTCAGCATATTTTTTGCCCAGCTCAGCCAGCACTGCTGCGGAATATGCCACCTTGCGGTTGATTTCACCGCTGCAGGGATACATAGCAACGCGCTCTCCTACCAGCTCGCTGAGCTTTTTACCGCTGCGGCACATCAGCTCAGTTACCAAAAGCCAAGGAATCATGCCGCTGTCGCAGCAGGAAAACGCGGAAATAATGATGCGCACTCATCTCGCCGCCGTACAGCACGTCATTGTTGCGCATGCATTCCTTCATAAAGGCATGGCCGCTCTTGCAGCGCACAGGCACACCGCCGTCACGCTGCAAAATAGCTTCCGTATTCCAGGTCAGGCGCGGGTCGAACATAATCTTCGCACCCGGCTCCTTGTGCAGGAAAACCTCCGCCAGCAGGCCGACAATGTAATAGCCTTCGATAAAATCTGCCTTCTCGTCAAAGAGGAAGCAGCGGTCGAAATCACCATCCCAGGCAATACCCAAATCAGCACCACTCTCGCGCACAACCTTAGCCGTAGCCTCACGGTTTGGCAGCAGCAGCGGGTTAGGCACACCATTGGGGAAGTTGCCGTCAGGCGTTTCGTTCAGCGTAATAAACTCAAACGGCAAATGCTTAGCCAGCTCCTTCAAAATCGGGCCAGCACCACCATTGCCAGGGTTAGCAACAATCTTCATCGGTTTGAGCACACTCGTATCAACGTAAGTCAGTAAATGCTCAATATAAGCAGGCATAATATCCATATGCTCCACAGCACCCATGGTCTTGCCTGTTACCACCTTATGCACGAACTCTTTGCTTGTGGCAACCATCTCTCCGATTTCCTTCAGGCCGGTATCACTGGAAACAGGACGCGCATCACGGCGTACCAGCTTCATGCCGTTATATTCCTTGGGATTATGGCTGGCAGTAACCATAATACCGCCATCTGCTTTCAGATGAGCGGTAGCAAAATAAATCATTTCCGTACCGCATTGGCCGATATCAATAACCTTGGTGCCGCCGTGACGCAAGCCCTCCGTCAGTGCATCCACCAATGCTCTGCCGCTCAAGCGGATATCATGTCCGACAACAACAGTTTCCGCAGCGAACATTGCCGAAAAAATGCGTCCCATACGGTAAGCCATTTCCTCGTTAACTTCTGTGGGGTAAACGCCGCGTACATCGTAGGCCTTAAAAGCCTTGTTCGTAACTTGCATTTGTCTATTCTCCTTTTTTATAGTGTATTTATCAAAATTTCATGCTTCAAGAACCATTTTATATTATTCTTCATGGACTAAAAAAATCCTGCCTGCATCGCAGACAGGATTTGCATGCTACAGCTTTGCTCCGCTCGAACGGATAACTTCTTCCGCTGCTTCGCCCAGATACCAACGGATAACAGAAAAGAACGGCAGCGTCACACCATTATAATCAGGCACCAGACAGATGGTCGCTAGCATTTCCAAAACTTCATCCAGCTCACGGCCCTTACTAAGCTCATCACTTATCTGGTCCTCCAGCGTATGGATTACCTCACGACGCATGCGCATCAGCCGCGGCGCATTCAGATTTAGCTCGCGGATAGTGCTGCGCGCCTTCCCCTGCAAATCTTTTGGACAGGTATCTTCGTCTACGTACATCCGCCCGCTATGCTCCGCATAACGGAACAGACGGATTTTGCCGGGAATCTTCAGCGGATTGAGGATATAGTTTGTAATTTCACGCCCACCCTTAGGCACATCGCAGCTGCGGTCACGCTTCTGGCTGGAATAGCGCCACTCGGGATCAGGCACATAAGGCTGACTGCCTCCGTGGCACACCCCCAGCAGATTGCGCCAATCCAGATGATAGTTGTGCCCATGCTCCTGCGTAGCGTTTTTCGGATAAAAATGCTCCACGCGGAAGTCATCAACCTCGCCTTCCTCCTCCGCCAGCTTAATGCCTACCTCACAATAGGCGCAAAGGCCGTGCTGGTCACGCAAAATTGCTTCGCGCACCTGTTTATAGCCCTTGCGGCAGCGACGGCGGAAATGCTCCCAGGTTTCCTCAGGATTACGCAGACGATACTGTCTAAGCATCTCCGGCTCTTCCTTGCTTTTATAAACACGTTTCATGAGCGCCTCCTGCGGAACTGACGCATACGGATATCCATATCCGCACGCAACAGAGCAGGCTCCTTGCCCTTGGACCATTTATCCAGCTTTTTGCGCAACTCCAACGCCTCCGGCGTATCCCAAGCATCCTCGCTCACCAGCTGCAGATAACGCTTTAAATCCTGCACAATCGGCAGAGCTTGCGGACGCGGGCTCACATTCTGGATATCCTGCAGCAGCTGATAGCTGTTGGCACCTAAGGAGAAATCTACGTGGCGCACGCCTTCGAACTGCTTACCCCAGGCCAATACACGGATGCTTTCAGCCGGTACACTGCTCAGCACCTGGGCACTATGCGTAGTCACCACAAACTGTACCATTGGGAAGGTTTTCTGCAAATCCAGCAGCACCGTCTGCTGCCACAGCGGATGCAGATGCATTTCTACCTCATCAATCAATACAAGTCCCGGTGTCTTGGTTACCGCATCATCACGCAGCTGCGGATTCAGACGCGCCATGCGATAGGCCAGGTCAGCCACCATGCTGATAATGCTACGGAAGCCGTCGCTCAATTCATCTACCACCATCTCACCCATATCAGGGTGACTGACAACAAAACATTTCAGGCGATAATTATAATATAAATCACGCAGGCCGGTGCTTTCCAGACACACGTCGACAGCGTTCTGAATCGCATTCTTCAACATCACATTGCGCTTCACCTCGGCGCTGTACTGCTGCTCTGACTGCGCACACTTGGTAACGTACTCAAACCATTTCCCGAAGGTGCTGTAGGAAGAAGACGGCTCCAGACATTCCTCGTAGCCTACATTGCGTTCCATCAGTGACTTATGAAAATTTGTCATCAGCTTGCTGTCTACCCAAATGCGCTGAGTACCGTAATAGGCCAGCACCGGCAGCAGCCTGTTGCCGTTCTCCTTGGCATCGTGCGCCAATGCACAGCCACGTTCGCACAGCTCATCAGCATCATCCTCAGGCACATTCCCCTCCAGCAGGCGGCGGGTACAGGTAAGCTTTTTGCCGTAAACCTCACCCTCCAGCTTAATTTCTACCGGATAATGGCATTCCATACCATCAATATGACGCATATCCTTTTTATAAACAGGCACACGTCGCACATCCTGGGGAGTAATTTGCCGGCCACTGGCATCAAAGCTGCGCAGATAGGGCTCCAGAGCAATTGCCAGCGCATCAAAAATCGCCGTCTTGCCCTTGCCGTTTTCACCTACAATAACTGTCAGCCTAGGTTCAAAATCAATATCAAGCCCATCGTAACAACGGAAATTCTTCAGCCTTAATCTTTCTATCTGCATAATCTGACCTCCGTTTCTGTATCTCTGCTTACATTATAGCATTATTTGCATCCCATACTAGGATTTTTTACAGTTTTATTATGATTTTTTTGTAGCAGGGTGTATAATAAATAAACATCATCAGCAATTACTTGGTACTTGCCAACAATTACGCAACCGAAAGGAAAAACTGTTTATGAATATATTTCTTCTGCTTACAATCGCCATGCTCATGATTATCCTCATGCTGCGTCGTCACATTCCCATCGGCCCCTGTATGCTCACCAGCGGTATTTTTATCTGGCTGATGAAAGCACCGGAGCTGCCGTATCTGGTGCAGGCATTACGCGAAACATTAACAATGCCGCGCACCTATGATATTCTTTTTGCCCTCTATTTTGTCATGTGCCTGGAAATCGAGCTGCGTACCAGCGGTGCACTGGCCGGTATGGTGCAGGCGCTACAACGCATCTTTTCCAGCGCTAAGGTAACCCTGGCCGTGATGCCTGCCTTCTTAGGACTACTACCGTCATTGGGCGGCGCGCGCTTTTCTGCACCTATTGTAAAGGAGGCCAGCAAAAATCTGCCTATCGAACAGGAGCATAAAGCTGCCATCAATTTCTGGTTCCGCCATATCTTTGAATTTTCCAGCCCGATTATCCCCAGTATGATAATGGCCTGCAACATTGCCAGTGTCAGCTACAGTGAATTCATCCTGCATCTGGCCTGGCTCACCGTACTGGCCTTCTCCGCAGGCTGGTTTGTTCTCATCCGCCCCATCAAAGCGGACAGCAGCCGTACTGAAACAATTGCCAATGACAGTCAGGGTATGCAGGATTTATGGCTGGCGCTTTCGCCTGTCATTATCACCTTTATTCTCGTAGTATTCTGCGGCTTGAACGCCTCTGCCGGCATGGGATTGGTCACAGCCTGCCTGTTTCTGGTCCTGCGCTTTACTAAGCGCGAGGTTGGCCTCAAGGATGTTGTCATCGGTGCGCTAGACATCAAAATGTTTCTCAATGTGCTCTGCATCCTCTACTTCATTCAGATTTTGACCGTCACCCACGTGCTGCAGGAAATCGTCGCAGCCTTCCAAAGCTCTCCGCTGCCGGTGCCTGTTATCATCGCCTGCGTCAGCTTCATCATCGGCATGCTCACCGGAATGTCGCAAGGACACGTGGCCATCGTTATGCCCATTGTCGCCGCTATGCAGACAGGCAGCCTGAATCTGGCCGGCGTTGCCATGGCCTTCGGTATTGCCGGACAGATGCTCACACCGACGCATATGTGTCTTGTTATCACCGTCGATTATTTTAAAGCCAACTTTTTCAAAACGCTTAAGCCAGTCCTGCTTTGCGAAATCATCATTCTGACTCTCTTTACAGCTTATACATATTTCACATGGTAAACTTTCAGTGCTTAATCAGCAGCAAGCAGTGTTCGGATTAGTCCTCAAAACACTGTCCGCCGCAGATTAAGCACTTTATTTTTATTATTTGCTTGCAGTAGCACAAAGATTAAGTGTATAATAATGTTATCTATTCTTAAATTTTGGAGGGGTGTTTGTGAATTATATAGAAATGGTAGTATTCATTATCTACCTGTTCTTCATGCTATCAATCGGCATCTGGTTCTTCTATAAAAATCGTCAGGGTGGTGAAAAAACCTACTTTCTCGGTGGCCGTCAGATGGGACCGTGGGTAACCGCTCTTTCTGCCGGTGCTTCTGATATGAGCGCCTGGGTGCTAATGGGCTTGCCGACATCTATCTACGCTCTCGGCCTCGGTCAGGCCTGGATCAGTATCGGCCTGCTCACCGGCTATTCCTTAAGCTGGATTTTTCAGGCACCGCGCCTGCGCCGTTTTTCCATTGTAGCCAACGATGCCATCACTATTCCGCAGTACCTCAGCAACCGCTTTTTATCTAAGTCCCACGTGCTGCAGGTAATCTGTGCAATCGTTTTCCTTATTGCCTACACTATTTATTCCGCATCCAGCATCAAGGCTTGCGGTACTCTGTTCAACACTGTTATCGGTATTGACCAGACCTACACCATGTATGTGGCAGCCTTCATCATCATCGGCTACACCTTCTTAGGCGGCTTATCCGCTGTTTGCTGGACTGACTTCTACCAAGGCCTGATGATTTTAGGTTCTCTCCTGATTGCACCTATCTTCGCAGTATCCTTGATCAATCCGCAGGCTGTTGCAAGCATTCCGCCCGATTACTGGAATCCGGTTGCCAAAACCTCTGATATTATCTCCGGCTTCGGCTGGGGCCTCGGCTACTTCGGTATGCCGCATATCATCATCCGCTTCATGTCCCTCAAATCCCAAAAGGAAATGAAGAAATCCGCTGTTATCGCTATCAGCTGGACCGCCCTCATCTGCTTCTTCGCTACCATGGTAGGCGTAGTAGGCCGTATGTATCTGGGCATGGATGAAAACATCAACCAAAACTCTCTGGTATTCATCGCCATGGTTCGCAGCATTTTCCCGGCTCTGATGAGCGGTATCCTGCTCTCCGGCGTATTAGCAGCTTCCATGAGTACTGCTTCCAGTCAGTTGCTCGCTTCCGCTTCTGCCTTTGCCAGCGACGTTTATAAGCCTGTAATCCGTAAATACCAGTCCGGTGACAAGGAAATGCTTTGGGCAGGCCGCATCGTCGTACTCGTTATCTCCTTCGTTGCTCTGCTTATTGCCGATTCTCCGCGTGCAGGCAGCATTATGGAGCTTGTTGCCAACGCCTGGGGCGTATTCGGTGCAGCCTTCGGTTCTGCTATCATGCTCAGCCTTTTCTGGCGCGGCTTCACCTTCCAAGGTGCAGTAGCCTGCATCATCGTCGGTGCTGTTGTCGATATCGGCTGGTACCTGACTATGGCAGCCTCCACCGGCATCTACGAAATTATCCCCGGCTTTTTTGCCAGCCTTGTAGCAGGTGTCATTGTTTCCCTGCTCAGCGGCGGTCCTTCCAAGGATGTTGCTGAACTTTATGATAAAGCCAACAACTACGTTGAGGACTAATTGTAAAGCCTAAAAAAATCAGCCAAATAAGAAAGTCCGATTTGTCAGCACAGACGAATCGGACTTTTTATATTCTCAGCAAAAATTCAAGCTAATTTTACTCAACGAAGCAAAAGCATAGCATTTTCACCGCACTCATATTATAATAAAAGTGGGCACTACACTATCAACAAGCATTTGCTGAATACATTATGTGAGGAGGTTCTGCTATGCGTACTTTTCTGCCACTGGCCTTTTGGTACTGGCTTTATAACCAGCTCTTCTTCTTTTTGGGGGCATTAGGTTTTTTTGTAATTCATTTTCTTGTTGCTTTCATTGGCTTCGGCGGCATGGATACACTTGCCAGCGGCATTCTGATAACACTTTATGCCTTAATCCTCTATAAGCTTTTCGGGCGCTTTCTCTGGCGCAGCAGGCTGCAGCAATATAATCCCAGCAGTAACACCCTTATATGCGCCTCCTTGCTGCCGCTGATTCTAGGCAGCGTTGTTCTCACCGCCAGCTTCGCCATAGCAGACGGCAAAATCTATAACACTATGACTGCTATGCCTGTGCTTGCGGCGATTAACCTCAGCCTGTCCTATCTGCCGCTCGCCAAAAGCGTCTGGACAATGCTAATTTTAGGCAGTATCTTCAACATCTTCACCATTACCTGCTTCTGGCGCTACTGCCGCAAATATCTGCAGCAGTGCCCCCATATTCTTCGTGTATCCCGTAATGTCCCCGGCTTCCTA
>OHHE01000203.1_pt1 | contig 13647 bp, 9 predicted proteins | sample 1567971 | NCBI WGS metagenome assembly OHHE01 (sample SAMEA3879508, study PRJEB24766) | human gut metagenome | biome: human-associated habitat; feature: feces | place: USA | collected 1985/1987 | reverse complement strand
CGCAGGATTGATACCGATTGACCCGAGGTCGCCGCCGACAGCCGTCATCGCGTTGCCCATACCGATCGACCTTGCCGTTCCGTAGTAGTTGTTCAGGCTGAATGTCAGCCCGTCGTACATAGTCTGCGCCCCGGCCGCTACAGCGGTCAATGACAAAAGCGCAGTGAATATTGCCTTTCTCATTTCAATTGTTATTAATGGTTACCTTCTTCCGCCACCGCTTCTGGAGCCGCCTCCTCCGCCGTACGAACCACCTGAACTTCTGGATGATCCGCCGCCGGAGAAACCGCCACCTGAGTAGCCGCTGCTACGGCTTGAGCTGCCGGAAGAATATGAACTTGAGCTCCTGCCTGTGGAGTAGCTGCTTGAGCTCCTCGTCGAGCCGGAAGAATAATCATTGCTTGACGAAGACCTGTAGGAAGATCCCGAAGACCTATAGCTGCCTGTTGAGGAACTTCTGCTTGATCCTGTAGAGAATACGCTGGATGTCGTTCCGCTTGAGCTTCTGCTACCGCTTGCCGGTCTTGAGTACATCGTCGAGGATGAAGAGGATGACGAACGGCTGCTGCCGTAGGATGACCTGACTGAAGATGAGCCGGTAGAGGTCCCGAATGAGGATGATCCGCTGGATCTGACAGTGCCGCCGACCGATGACCTGACGGATGAGGACCTGTCAGACGAAGACATTACCGAGGATGATCTTGCTGATGAGGATCTTACGGATGAGGATGCCGGCCTGTTGACCGAGGATATTGATGACCTTGTGCCGCTTGTGCGTCCGCCAAGGCTTGAAGACCTTGTGGTAGTCGCTGACATTGAGGATCTTGTTGATCCGATGCCGCTTCTTGATCTGGTCATTGAGGAACTTCTCACTCCGGCGCTCCTTGAAGAGGACCCGATTCCGCTTCTTCTGCTTGAGCCGGTTGTGCTAAGACGTGGAGTGTAAACCCGTCCGCTGCCAGGACCGAAGAAGTCACGGTCGTGGTGGTGATGATGGCCGTAGCCCCAGCCTCCGTAATAAGAACCATACCAGCCGCCGTACCAGCCTCCATACCAGCCACCGTACCATCCGCTATAGTACCAAGGATCCCAGTACCAAGGGTCGTACCATCCGCTGTAATACCACGGATTGCCCCACCCCCAGGAATATCCATAATACCAAGGGTCATAGTGCCACGGTGAGTACCAGCCACCATAGTACCAAGGATTCGCGCCCCAGTAGATCGAGGTGTAGAAAGGACGGTTCCAGGAATACCAGGATGTCGCGTACCAAGGTTGGTAGGCGGCCCAGGTGTCGAAACCGTTGTCGTAGAGGTAAACGGATGTGGTGTTGTCAGTGTTGTTGAAATCTATTCTCGCCGCTTTGTTCTCAGGGATGAACAGAGTGTCAACCTTCTCTCCGCTCTTCATGAAGATCGGGGAGTTCTTTGTCTTTGCCACAAGAAGGTCGGTCTCCTCGTCATTTGCGGAGGTGGCTGCCTCCTCGGCTTGATGGACCTTGGCATTGGATGTATAGTAGATTCCATCCTGATACTTCTGCCTGGAAGCATCACTGGCAAACCGCGCCGCTGAACCGCACGAAGTCAGTGCCAGAAGCGCCGAGATAAAGAGGATTGTGCGTGTTTTCATTTCTGAATCTCCTATATTTGACAATTAATTCGTAACTTCGTGGCCGTATCCAAAGGTGTCGGCCACACAAATGTTCTCTAGTGAACAAAATCCATACCTTTCGGAATATTGCACAATAATAAGAATAATTGACAAAAACAGCAAAGAATATATGGCAAAGGAAGTGACAAAAAGGTCTGAGAACTATTCTCAGTGGTACAATGATCTGGTTGTGAAGGCAGACTTGGCGGAGCAGTCCGCCGTCAGGGGATGTATGGTGATAAAGCCTTATGGCTACGCGATCTGGGAGAAGATGCAGCACGCCCTTGACACTATGTTCAAGGAAACCGGCGCTGTGAACGCTTATTTCCCGCTCTTCATTCCTAAGTCCTTCTTCAGCAAGGAGGCCGAGCACGTGGCGGGATTCGCCAAGGAGTGCGCCGTCGTCACCCATCACAGGCTTATGAACGACCCTGACGGAAAGGGCGTTGTCGTGGATCCGTCCGCGAAGCTTGAGGAAGAGCTTATCGTAAGACCTACCTCCGAAACCATCATCTGGAGCACATATAAGAACTGGATCACATCATGGAGGGATCTCCCTATCATGTGCAACCAGTGGGCTAACGTTGTCCGCTGGGAGATGCGCACAAGGCTTTTCCTCCGCACCGCCGAATTCCTTTGGCAGGAGGGCCACACGGCCCACGCGACCTCGCAGGAGGCTCAGGAAGAGGCACAGAGAATGGTTCAGGTGTACGCGAAGTTCGCCCGTGAGTTTATGGCTCTGCCTGTGATCGTGGGACACAAGAGTCCTAACGAGAGATTCGCCGGCGCGCTCGACACCCTTACCATCGAGGCGATGATGCAGGACGGGAAGGCTCTCCAGGCCGGAACATCTCATTTCCTCGGCCAGAACTTCGCCAAGTCGTTCGATGTGAAATATACAGACAAGGAAGGCCTGCAGCAGTACGTGTGGGCCACATCCTGGGGCGTTTCCACGAGGCTTATGGGAGCCCTCGTGATGGCTCACGGCGATGACAACGGACTTGTCCTTCCGCCGGCTCTGGCCCCTATCCAGGTCGTTATGGTTCCGATCTACAAGACCGAAGAGGATCACACGAAGATCTTGGACAAGATGGCTCAGTTGAAGAAAGCCCTTGAGGCCGAAGGACATACTGTCAAGATTGATGACCGTGACACCCTGCGTCCTGGATTCAAGTTCGCCGAGTGGGAGCTCAAGGGAGTCCCTGTACGTCTGGCTATGGGACCTCGTGACCTGGAGAACGGTACTGTAGAGGTTCACAGAAGAGACACCCTGGAGAAGCAGACTGTCGCCCTTGAGGGGCTTGACAAGTCAATCGCCGCCCTTCTGGACGACATCCAGAAGACCATCTACCAGAAGGCGTTCGACTTCCGCGCGTCACACGTTGAGAAGTGCGACGACTGGGAGGAGTTCAAGGCCAAGATCGGCACAGGCAAGTTCCTGCTCTGTCATTGGGACGGCACGGCCGAGACCGAGCAGAAGATCAAGGACGAGACAAAGGCCACGATCCGTTGCATCCCTGTGGACAGCTTTGTCTGCGAGGAGGAGGGCAAGGACATCTACTCCGGCAAACCTTCAAAGCAGAGGGTCGTGTTCGCGATCTCTTATTAATTGGGAATATAATAAACTGACTATGAACGTGAAAGCGATTAAACGAACAATGCTGTCCGTGGCTCTTGCGCTCGTTACGTTCGCTGCGCCGGCGCAGACGGACACGACATGGAGAAACGCCCAGTCAGCCGCGGCCGCCGCCGCAAAGCTTCTGACACAGACAGAGGAGACAAAGGTCGTGGCTCCGAAACCGGACTATTGGAACAAGTCGTTGATGACGAACCTGAACTTTGTCCAGAGTAGTTTCACGAACTGGGCGAAGGGAGGTTACAACAACTATGCGTTGAGCGCCTACATTGATGGCAACGCGAAGTGGAAGAAAGGTGAGAAGTACTGGAACAACCGTCTCCAGCTGGACTACGGATTCCTTTATTCCGCCGACAAGCCGATCATCCAGAAGAACAAGGACCGGATCCTGTTCGAGAGCACTTGGGGCTACAAGGCAACAAAGACTTTGAACTACTCCGCCAAGTTCACGTTCCTCAGCCAGTTCGCCAACGGTTACAACTACCCGACTCCGGCCGTGGAGGAGGACAAGGAGCCATCCAGCAAGGATTGGAGAAACGCCCGTGTGCTCAAGTCCAGCATCTGGGTCTTGGTATTGACTGGGTGCCGAGCAAATGGCTGACTGTCAACATGGCGCCTATCACCGGTGGTTTCACGATTGTGGGGAACGAGAAGTTGAGGAAGAACAATGGTATGGAGAGGAAGAAGAAGTATGAGGATAAGGAGACGTACAAGGATGAAAAGGACGAGAAAGGACTCTATAAGACTGGAAACTATTATAAACCAGCCCGTTTCGAGTTCGGTGCCCAGCTGACCGCCGATGCCAAGGTCAAGGTCAATGACAATTTCGAGGGCTCGACGCATCTGCTCCTGTTCTCAAACTATCTGAAGAATCCGAAGAACATCCGTGTGAACTGGGACACCCGCATGATGTGGAAGCTCAGCAGGTTCTTCTCGCTGAACATCACGACCAACCTCATCTACGACGATACTGTCCTCATCACGGACAAGGACGGCAACACCGGCAGGAGGGTGCAGTTCGCGCAGGCTCTCCAGTTCGGCTTCACGTACACGTTCGCAAGCAAGAAATAAAATTCCTGAATATGCAGGAACGTTTTGACAGAATCCTGAAAGGGCTGCTTCCTGATGGAGAGGCGGTTCTTTTGGCTGTCAGCGGCGGGGTTGACTCGATGTGTATGGCGGAGCTGTTTCTCAATTCCACCGCCAAGGTGCGTTTCGCGTTGGCTCATTGCAATTTTCATCTGAGGGGAGAGGAGAGTGACTCGGACGAGGCTCTTGTCAGGGCATGGGCCGAAAGCCACGGCGTGATATTCATAAAGAAAGATTTTGACACCAAGGAATATGCCGCCTCGAATGGTGTAAGCATCGAGATGGCGGCGAGGGAGCTGCGTTACGCCTGGTTCGCGGAGGTCTGTCGGGAGCGAGGATTTGCCGCTTTGGCTGTCGCTCACAATGCCAACGACAATGCTGAGACTATGATTCTGAATATGTTGCGTGGCACCGGGGTGAAAGGAATGACCGGAATGCGCCGCAGTTCGTCCCTTCTGGGTTCGGACGCCCGACTTATCCGGCCGCTTCTCGATTTCTCACGCGGGGATATTTATGAATATGCCGTATCGCACGGGCTGTGTTGGCACGAGGACAGCACCAACGCTGATTCCGCCTACAAGCGCAACTGCATCCGCAATGAGATATTCCCGCTTTTTGGAAGGTTGAATCCGTCGTTCCTGACAACGTTGAACGAGGATATGGAGCGGTTCGCGCAGGTTCAGTCCATCGCTGATGAATATGTCCGTTCGGTTTCGGCGGAGATTGTACGGCTTGATGGTAATGGCCTTCCTGTTATTGACCATCAGAAGCTTACGGCTAAAAAGAATTGGGAATATGTCCTTTTCCGTCTTTTGGAACCTTTCGGGTTCACTTCCTCCGTGGTCGCTGACCTTGCCTCTGTCCTGAAAAGTGACGGTACCGTCAGTGGCAGGACGTTCGTTGCTGATGAATATCTTGCCGTGACTTCGGCTCGGGAGATTGTTATATCTCCGGTCGCAGGGCTTGCCGAAGCGACTGACCTAACCATCAATGGACCAGGAACATATTCATTGAACGGAATAAAGTTCTCCGTCTCGCTGTCGGACGATGTGAAGGACGTGAAGACAAGCGTAGGAGAGACTAAACTGGATCTCCCGTTCCCTTTCACAATAAGACATTGGCAACCAGGCGACTGGATGCGCCCGCTTGGAATGCGTGGCCGCAAGAAGCTCAGTGATATGTTCGTGGACCTTAAACTTGATATTCTTGAAAAGAAAAAAGCCCTCGTCATCGCTGACGAAGGCTTCCATATTCTCGCATTGGTAGGTCATCGCATCGATGACTCCGTGAAGGTGACGAAGGCCACAGCCACCGTCACAGTGATCCGTCTTATCTGACCTCTATCTCGAACGGCATTCTCGCGAAGACAAGGTCTCCCTGGCCTTTCGCCCAGCTCCTCTGCCAGTCAAGCAGATTCTTCGCCACGCCCTCCAGCGGAGTTCCGGCCAGTGCGTTGGCCATGGCCTCCTCCGGGTTAGTGGTCTTGCCAAACTGCTGCAGCAACTGCTCCATAATCGTCAAAGGTTTAGGGTAACTTGCTATACCCCAGTTCTCAATATCGGCGTCCCCAGCCATCGACGCCGCGTACTTTATCGCATCCTCCAACGTTCCGATCTCGTCCACGAGACCGATCTTAAGTGCGTCGGCTCCGGTCCAGACACGTCCCTGAGCGATCTCGTCCACCGCCTCGAAAGTCATATCACGTCCCTGCGCGACTATGCTCACAAAACTGTTGTAGATGTCGTCAACATAGACCTGCATCCAGGCTGTCTCCCCGGCGTCAAACGGACGGGTCAGCGAAAGCATATCGGAATGCTTGTGGGACTTGACCGGCACCATATTCACGCGCGCTATGTCCTTTAGAGTCTTCCCGAACTCAGGGATGGCGGAGAACACACCGATCGAACCGGTGAGAGTCGTCGCGTTTGAGAATATGTGGTCGCAGCTGTTGGAGATCCAGTAACCGCCGGAAGCAGCATAGTCACCGTAAGAGGCGATGACCGGCTTGACTGCTCTGGTGAGGTCGATCTCTTCCTTGATCTTGCTGGCAGCCAGCACTGTACCGCCAGGAGAGTTGACCCTGAACACGACAGCCTTGACGGTTGAGTCCGCCCTTACCTTGGCGATGATGCCGGCGAAACGGTCGCCGCTGATGTTGTTCGGGTCGTCCTGCTCAAGGATATTCCCGTTGGCATAGATGACGGCGATGTTTTTCTTGGCGGTCAGGTTCGGCGTTGCCTTGGCGGCGGCATAGTCGCAGAACGGGATGAATTTCACATCCTTGTAACTGTCCTTGCCGGCCAGGTCGGCGAGTTTCCCCTTATATTCCTCAACGGAGAGAGCCTCGTCGGCGAGGTTGTGGCTCACCATATCTTCAGGAAGGGCTATGGAAAGGTGATCGATGAAGTAGTTGAGTGAGTCCACGCTCACACCCCTGCTCCCTGCGGTCTCCGCGGCCACCGTTTCCCACATGGAGTCGATCATCGCCTGGTTCTGCTCCATATTCTCAGGGCTTGGCGCGTTCTTGACGTACATTTCGCCGGCACTCTTGTACTTGCCGTGGCGGATGAGCTGGTAGTTTACACCGAGCTTGTCGAGCAGATCCTTGAGAAACAACATGCTCCCGCTTATTCCCAACATAAAGTTGTTGCCGCCGTGATGCCTCGTCGTGTAGATCTTGTCGGCCACTGACGCGAGGTAGTAGCTTCCGGAAGTGAACGCCTCGCCATATGCTATCACTGCCTTGCCGCTCTTCCTGAAATCTGTGAGGGCCTTGCGGAGTTCCTCCAGTTTGGTAAGGCTGGTGGAGGCGCCGTCTGTCTTTACGAGGATGTACTGCACACCCGGATCCTCGGCGGCTTTGTGGATTGCCTTGACGGCATCGTGAAGTCCGACCAAAGCGATCTCTCTGCCTTGGATGGAGGTGAGCGGGTTGCTTTCCTGAGTCTGTTCAGTGATCTCGAATTTAGACATGTCCATCAGCAGGACACCCTCCTTGGGAATAACGGTGCCGGAGCCTCCGGAGAATGAAGCCGCAGAGGCAATCATTGAGCCGAGCATCATAAAGAACATGAAGAACTTCACGATGCCCCAGATGAACAGGCCGCACAGCACGGCCAGCACCCATTTGACGAATTCTTTTGTGTTCATATAGCCTGAAAACGTTTTGGTTTCTCTGGTTGCGAGATTTTGTACAAATTTAATCAAAAAAACAGTTTCTTTCTTATGTGACGGGCGTAAAAATCGCAGATTTTTATGTAAGTTTGCATCCGGGGTATAACTTTATTTGAAGGAACGGCGCACTACGCGCTTGGCTTATGATGTGAATTATGAGAAAGACTATCATTGCTTCTATTATGGCCACGGTGTTGTCCGTTGGCATGTCAGCCCAGTCGGTTGACACTACCTCTATATATAAGGATAGGAAAGACAGTCTCAACGCGACGGTTTTTGTCGGTCATCAGGAGAATAGCATCTCAAGAGGAAAGACCTTGAGGACGGAACTTATCTCGGCCTCGGGACTTCAGAAGATGGCTTGTTGCAACCTCGCGGAAAGCTTTGAGAACTCGGCCAGCGTGACAGTCGGCTATTCGGACGCTGTCACGGGAGCGCGTCAGATAAGGCTTCTGGGCCTTTCCGGGACATACACACAGATGCTGGACGAGAACCGTCCGGTGATGAGGGGGATAACCGCTCCATATGGACTGTCTTATGTTCCAGGGCCATGGCTGGAGAGCATCCAGATCGCGAAAGGCTCCCCGTCCGTGATCAACGGCTTGGAATCAATGACCGGACAGATCAATCTTGAGCACAAGAAGCCTACCGAGGAGAAACCGCTTTTCATCCAGGCTTCGATGATGAGCGACACCAAGGCGGATTTCAATGCGACATCGGCCTGGCAACTCAGCCCGACGGTCTATACGATTCTGTTAGGACACGTCAGCGGGAACTTCAAGACCTACGATATGAACGATGATGGCTTCCGTGATGATCCTAAGATGTTGCAGTTTAATGTGGCCAACAGGTGGCTTTACTATACTCCCGAACTTCAGGTACGCTGGGGCGTGAAAGCTGTCCGGGACCATCGGCAGGGCGGAATGGACGGCTATGACAAAAGCGGGATGGAACCTCGTTGGGCTTCAGATGAGTTTATCCTGGAACCAACAGAAGGGAACTCTTTCGCAAAATATCTCTCGGAATCCCCTTGGGGCACCGACATCACGAACAGTCTCCTGAACGCCTACCTGAAAGTCGGCAAGCCTCTTCGCGAGGACGGCTCCTCCAGCATAGCCGCCATAGCGGACTGGTCGTGGCAGAAAAGCGACTCCTGGTTCGGCGCGTCATCCTACCTTGCGAGCCAACAGTCGGGCTTCATCAACCTCCTCTACAGGAATATGTTGAATGAGTCGCACGACTTCACTGTCGGCCTTTCCGGCACGTTCGACCACATTGACGAGGCTGTCGCAAAATTGGACTACGGCCTGTGGAGTGGTGAGAATTGGAATGGACAGCGTCCATATTCCGGAATCGCGGATCATTTCTTCGGCGGTGCTTACGGGGAATATACCTTCCACGCCGGGGACATATTCACATCAATTGTCGGAGTCAGCGCTGATTGGTACAAGGGGAGCGGGTTCAAGTTGGCTCCGAGGGTGACTTTGAAATATTCACCGGCGGAATGGTTCGTGGCCAGAGCGAACGGCGGCAGGGGACTGAGGTACGCGGATCCGGTCGCAGACAATATCGGTGTGATGTCCACCCACAGCAGGCTCCAAGGGAATTGTATGGAGCGGCTGCTTGAGGATTCGTGGACATTCGGAGGAAACCTTACTTTTTATATGCCGCTCGGGGTCGATCCTTCCAAGACTTACATCAGCTTTGATTATTTCAGGACCCAGTTCGCGCGTCAGTCGATGGTGGATTATGAGGTGCCGGGCGCTGATGCGAACGGCGGCCGTGACATCTGGATCTTTGATTCCGATGGAAGGCGCTCATATTCAGATAACTGGCAGGTGGATTTCAATGTCGAGCCTTTTGACCGCTTCACCGTGGCTTTGACCGGGCGCTACACCAACGCCCGGCAGGAGAATTATGGTGGCGAATTGGTGGAGAAGCCGATGCTCAGCTGCTTCAAGGGGGTGCTGAACCTTCAGTATAAGACAAATCTGAGCCGATGGATATTCGATTTCACCGCTTCCGTGAACGGTTCGGCGAGGGTGTATGACTTTATGAAAGATCTGAAGGATGATGGTGGGGAACTGCTTTATCCTGATGGCCGCACTCCGGTCTATCCATTGCTCTATGCGCAGATAACCAGGCGTTTCCGTGGGTTCGACATCTATGCTGGGGTTGAGAACATCACGAATTTCACCCAGATGCACGTGCTGGTGGGGGATAGGAACGCCGCCGGGGAATGGACTCCTTGGACTCCAGGCTTCGATGCCAGCTGTGTCTGGGGGCCTATTATGGGACGGCGGATCAATCTTGGCGTGAGATTGACGCTCTGGAGGGCGACAAAGAACGATTAAATCACTATCTTTGCAGGATGAACCTTGGCGCGGATAACCACGCTGCTGCCATAAGGTTGTAGATTATGAAAAGAATATTATTGATAGCGGTCGCGGCCGTGATGTTGGCTGCGCCTTTTGCCGCGGCTCAGGCTGCTCCTTTCGAGGGTTTTGCGACGGAGGCACCCGCCGACAAGAATGTCGGCGAGGTTGTTTTCGCGACGAATATGCATTGTGACAAATGCGTGAACAAACTCAATGAGAATCTGGCGTTCCTCAAGGGAGTCAAGGACTTGAAGGTCTCTCTCAAGGATCAGACAATCAAGATCAAGTACGACCGCCGTAAGACCGATGAGAAGACCCTTGCGGACGCTATCAAAAAACTTGGCTACAAGGCCGATAAAGTGGAAAAATAACGATTATGAGTCAGAAACCGTCAATCCCTAAGGGGACACGTGATTTCGGTCAGCGGAATATGGCCGAAAGGAATTATATCTTCGACACCATCAAGAAGGTCTTCAGGACTTTCGGCTATGCCCAGATCGAGACTCCGGCTATGGAGAATCTGTCAACCTTGCTCGGAAAATATGGCGAGGAAGGGGACAAGCTTCTGTTCAGAGTCCTGAACTCCGGTGACTGTTTCTCAAAGGTCAACTTTGAGGATTACCGCAATGAGGAAGGGGGAGTGAACAGTGTCGCTCTTTCCAAAGAGGTTTGTGAGAAAGGTCTTCGCTACGACCTGACCGTGCCTTTTGCCCGTTTCGTGGTCCAGCACCAGAACGAGATCTCCTTCCCGTTCAAGCGTTTCCAGATCCAGCCGGTCTGGAGGGCAGACAGGCCGCAGAAGGGACGTTACCGTGAGTTCTACCAGTGCGACGTGGACGTGATCGGCAGCAAATCTCAGGTCAATGAGCTTGAACTCGTGCAGATTGTGGACACCGTATTCACGAAATTCGGTATCAATGTTGCCATAAAGATCAATAACCGTAAGGTGCTCACTGGATTGGCTGAAATCTGCGGCTATCCGGACAAGGTTACGGACATTACCGTGGCCATCGACAAACTGGACAAGATCGGACTGGAGGCTGTGGAGGCGGAGATGATGGAGAAAGGTCTAGATGAGAAGGCAGTTGCAGTAATCGAGCCTATTCTGAAACTGGAAGGCACCACGGATGAGAAGATTGCTGTAATGCGTGGTCTCATGGAAGGCAAATCAGCATCCGGCATTGTTTCGGAGGAAGGTCTCAAGGGCCTCGACGAACTTGCCGAGTTGTTCGGGTTCATTGCCAATGCCGGTGTGAGCCAGAAGGTCGAGATGGATCTTTCGCTTGCCCGTGGACTTAATTATTATACAGGTGCGATTTTCGAGGTGAAGGCATTGGACTACGCGATCGGAAGTATTTGCGGCGGAGGACGTTATGACAATCTTACCGGAATTTTCGGGCTGCCAGGAATGTCCGGTGTCGGCATTTCTTTCGGTGCTGACCGTATTTATGATGTGCTGAAGGGCTTGGATAAATTCCCTAAGGGGCTGGCCGGCTCGGCTTCCGTGTTGTTTGCCAATATGGATGCTTCCGTCCTGCCATATATCGTCCCTGTAGTCAGGACTTTACGTGGGGCCGGAGTGTCATGCGAGATTTATCCTGACCAGACGAAACTCAAGAAGCAGTTCGATTACGCCGAGAAGAAGGGGATTCCTTTCGTGTCGATCAACGGCAGTGACGAGGCCGCTTCCGGCAAGATCAATGTCAAGAATCTTTCGACAGGCGAGCAGATGTCTTTCGCGAAAGATGACATTGACGCGCTCGTGGCGTTCATTTGCAAGTAATTAGTGTAGATATCAATTATATAACTTAAGTTTCGTATTGCGAAACTCCGCTGTTAAAGACCGCAAGGGCGACAGTAAGTCCCTTCCCCGAGGGGAGGGACTTAGGGTGAGGGTAACGTGCATATGAAAAGTGCGTTGGGCTTATAGGCTTCGAACGAGTGACGACCCTCGCAATCGCGCTAACGTTTTATAACTTGCGAAACTCGAGTTATATGATTGCCGTTCCCAGGAATACCTCGGTGCGGCAATTGTCGTCAATGTAATTATGGAAAATAAAAATCTCGTCTGGGGATATGCCGCGGGAATCATTACAGGTGTAACCTATGGTCTGAATCCGCTTTTCGCCAAGCCGCTCCTTTCAATGGGAGTCTCGGTGGATACGATGTTGTCCATCCGATATCTGCTGGCCGTCGTTATTCTGGGCGTGTGGCTGCTTTTCCGCCATGAAACTTTCCGGGTGAACAAGGCACAGTTCCTCAGGCTCTGTGTCCTCGGCATTCTGTTCGCATTGAGCAGCATGCTCCTGTTCCAGTCCTATAATTATATACCGGCAGGCCTGGCCACCACCATAGTGTTCCTTTACCCTGTATTGGTGGCATTGATAATGGTATTCCTGAAGGTTTATCCGACGTGGCAGGTCTGGGCGTCGATTTTCATGACGTTCATCGGAGTCGTCATACTCAGCAAGCCATCCGGCAATGTCTCATTGAATCTCAGCGGTTTGCTTCTTGCCGGCGGATCGGCTCTGGCATACGCCATGTACCTCGTGGTCGTGAACCGCAGCCGCCGTCTCCGCACGGTTTCCAGCCACATCCTGACATTCTACGCCCTGGGAATCGGCTCGATCCTTTTCATTATCCACAATGCTATTTCCGGTGGTGAATTTTTCGGCGGAGTCCATGGCTGGTTCTGCTGGATGAATCTCGTAGGTCTGGCCATATTCCCGACATTGGTCTCCCTCCTGACCCTCGCCATGGCCACCAGAATCATCGGCGCGACCAGAACGTCCGTCCTGGGAGTCTTCGAACCTGTCACCGCAATCGCCGTAGGAACCATTTTCTTCGGTGAGTCCCTGACATTCAATATCATAGCAGGCGTAATCATAACTCTCATCGCCGTCACCTTCATGGTTGTCACCGGGAAAAAAAGTTAAGCAGTTCCGTGCTTTAGTTCTGGGAAGATGTCGCTGTGTGCAAGTCGCGTTTAATTGCGTGGAGTGTAACCTGGTGAATATTACCGATTTAACCATTTCCAGAGTTGCGATTCCTGTAACTCTGAAAATGGTTAATTAATTATAGTACAATGACTTGTGCTCCACGCTCCCTGTGCTGAACGTACGCGACTGCGAGAAAAGAGATATAGACCGAAAAGATTCCCTTAGATGATGCAGGTTATTATTTTTTGGGGATGTTACTAGACGCAAATGAACTAGAAATAGTAGCGGAATCCTACTGAAGGTTTGATGCCGAGACTGAACTGTACAGCTGAAGTCGTCGAATAATTATCGGAATCATCGCCCTTAATCTTTAGGTAAGCATAGTCTAGTGTCAAGAGATTTACACTCAGCCCGAGATGTGCTGTAGGTCTGAACTCAAACTGGCCGATGGCGAAATTCATACCGAATCCTGCAACTCCATTTTTCTGAAATTTAGATGAGGAGAGGTCTGACTTATACTGTCCGAAATAACCGCAAATGCCGAATTCCGGTGTGTAATACAGATTGCCGGTTACGTTGAGGTAGTAAGCTATGCTAGGTCCTATTGCAAAAATATTTGTGTTGTCTTTCAGCCACTTGCCATCCTTTTTGCCGGTAGGGGATGACAGCAGTTCGTAACCGAGCCCACAGCTTACTCTCCAATTGTCGGCAAAGAAATATCCGAATTCTCCGGTCAGATTGAATTCTGTGTCTGATGGCGTGGAATCACCTTTCACGGTTG
>OHHE01000199.1_pt1 | contig 13783 bp, 10 predicted proteins | sample 1567971 | NCBI WGS metagenome assembly OHHE01 (sample SAMEA3879508, study PRJEB24766) | human gut metagenome | biome: human-associated habitat; feature: feces | place: USA | collected 1985/1987 | reverse complement strand
CAGACATTCTTTCACCTTCTACTGAACCTTTGCCGGTGGATTTGCAATCATGGAAGATGTTTCCCGGCTCTTCCGAAAAAGTTTGTCCGGCGTCGGTACTGAACAAGGCATGCCAGCATATTGGTTCCATGATTGAAGTCCCGTCATCCAACATAGTCTCCCGATAACTTTTCAGAATCAATTCCGAACTGCCGTCTTCTGCAATGTTTTTGTCGGCGAGAAGGGTATATTGTAGATTTACAATACTCTTTCGGCTTTTACCGGTCTCTACGCAGGAATCTTTACATTTTATGAAAGCCTCCAACGGCAGGTCGAACATGGTAATCGTGTTCCTTTTGAATTCCGTGGCATCCGGCACCAGATACAGGTAATGTTCCCCGTTACAGGTGTTTAACTGAAAAGCCAGCCCCGTATGTCTGCCGGGCGGCATGACGATGTAAAAGTCTTTGGGCTCAGCTGTCAGTTCCGGTAGCGCATCGCTGCAATCCAGGCTCGTGATTTGTCCTATCTTGGCCTCTTCCTGTGTTCCCGGTTCCCATTCCGCCCCTGTCGCGGCAGAATAACGGCACATCCTCTTGCCGATGTCTTGTGCCGATCCGACATTGATGCTGCTTACGGAGTGTGGGGCCGGCGCATGTAGCCGCAATTTGAGCAGGCTGCATACCCCGTTGAATGACATTTCATGTTTGTTGCTGATGCCGACCATAGGCCAGGAGTCCTTTCCGATTCCTCCTTCCCGGTAATGCTGTACCTCCGGAATGCTGAAAGTGATGCTGCCGTTCTGATATTCGGCATTTGCCGGATATATGGCAGTATATGGACCTGAACCTGCCGGATGAGGATTTTCCGGAATGCTGCCGTCGTGCCGGAATCTTGCAGTGCGGCATTCCCCGTCATCCGTGACATAGATGCTGCCGGGCTGCTGTTCCGTTCCGCCGAACACGATTATCCTGTCCCCGCTTTCCCATAGGACCGGGTATGAGCCGTTTCCTTCTCCCAAATGTACTCGACATGCTACTTCGCCTTTCAGGTGCACAATAAAGTCTTGATTTTCAGGATTCAAGTCTGCTCCTTTACGTGTACATCCTCCCGCAAGGAGCAGCATGAATCCACAGATGATCATATATACTATATTCATGGTTGTAAAATTTTTCCGATATGACGTCAAAACGCTTCGATAGTCCAGTTCTGCGGCAGTTGTTCCCGTATGCGGCTGTCGACGATCCCGTCTTTTGCGTACAAGCATCCTGCTTTTTGAGTTTGTGAAAACATCCTGTCGACATGGAGTTCCGCATTCATAGCAGTCATATTCATGCGTATTGTATGCAGCTCTTTGCAGTATTCGAACATGCTATACATTTGGGTTACATTGCTTGTGTCGAAGTTCGAAAGATCCAATTCCGATACGGCGCTGCCTGAAAACATCATTGACATATTGGTGACATTTGAAGTCCTCATGCCGGACAAGTCGATATGTTTCAATGATGAGCAGTTCATGAACATTGAACTCATATTCTTTACGTTGTCGGTATAAAACTCCGACAGGTCCAGATATTCAAGTGCTCTGCAGCCGCATAGAAAATATTCCAACGAACCGGCCTTGCTGGCATCGAAGTTCTTGAGGGTCAGCGTTTTCATTGAAGAGCAACCGTAAAACATCCCATATAGATATCCGTCATCCGCGCAGCTGAAATTGGTGATGCTTATCGATTCCGCCTCGCATCTGTAGAACATGTGATATGCATTTGTCAGGTTTGGAGCATTGAAATCGTTGAGGGTTATGTTTTTTAATGACGTGCAGTTATCAAACATTGACCTGGCCATCTCCAGACTTTGTGCGCTTAAATTCGTCAGGTCCAAAGCCGCAAGGGAAGTGCAGTTCTCAAACATATAGCCCATACTCTTGACTGCCTGTGTGTGGAAACTGGAGAGGTCCAGTTCTGTGAGGGAACTGCAATTGTTGAACATCCTTTCCATGCTTCCTACCTTGTCCGTGCTGAAATGTCTCAAATCCAGATTTTTCAAATTTTTGCAATCATTGAACATGCTTGCCATCTGTGTGCAGTTTGCCGTATTGAAACTGGATAAATCTATGCTTTCAAGTTTTGTACATCTGGCGAACATTCCTCCCATATTTTCCGTATTGGAGGTGTTGAAATTCCTGAGGTCCAATGATTTAAGACTTTCGCATATTTGGAATATTCCGCCCATGTCCTTTGCTTTTACGGTGTTGAAACTGGTTAAATCAATGTCCTTGAGGGAATTGCAGGAACAGAACATGGAATTCATGTTTGTAACGTTGGAAGTATCGAAGCTTGAAAGGTCCAATGTCTCGAGCTTTCGGCAACTATAGAACATGTTGCTCATGTCTGTAACTGAGTTTGTCATAAACCCTGTCAGATCAAGTCGTTCGAGCGAACTGCAATTGAAGAACAGGCTGGACATGTCGGTAACCTTGTCCGTCTGAAGAGAGGCGATATCTACAGACCTGAGCTCATAGCAATACTTGAACATGTTTTTGATATTTTTCAGTTCCGGGGTGTTTACCTCACCGAAAACGCAGGCTTCCAAGTGCTTGCAGTTCTGGAACATGCTTTCCATATTAGTTATCCCGGAAAGATCGGTGTGTGAGAAGTCTGCGGTCGTCAAGTATTCCTCGGCAGCCCAGTAGGCGATGCTGAACATATTGTCCAGTGTAGTTGCGGTATTGCTTAACCGTAGTTTTACGACATGTCGTCCGGGCTCCGGGAATACATGGTCCACGCGTATGTTGTCATATTTTTCCGGAACGAATTCTTCAGTACCGTCTTCATATATGACTGACAATAGAGCATGATCTTTTGAGTAGCATACGTTATGCCTCTCATCGGCTTTGAATGTGTCGTATGTGAGAACGAGCACGTTGGTGTATTGCGCGATACGCAGCTCCTTTTCTTTCCCGCTGTCATCCTGTTTCAGTCTTACCAGGCATACCCTGTCAATGTTGCTGGGTGATATGGAATATTGCAGCAGGTCTCCGGCGATGTCACCATCACCATGCGTCGTGAATTCCGTGAACATTTCAGGTATCGTGCTGTCCCATGTGGCTCCGTCGTCTGTGCTGAATGTTGCCGTCCATGGAAGGCTTTTCATGCTGCTCTGGCCATCCGAATAGCTGACACCCACGTAACTTTTCACCAAAGTCGAACCTGAGCCGCCTTCCTTGAAGACATAGATGGATTTTTCCTCACATTCGAGTCCGTATCCCAGTTCCGTCAATGCGTGGTGTTTGTCTCCATCCGTCACATCTTCCATGCTGCCGCCATGAAACTGTGCCAGGTCGAGATTGACGGTCGTGATGGCAGAACGCTCTATTTCAAGCACTTCGTTCATTCGATATGACTTTTTGTCCAGGCTTTCTGTTTCCAGTTGGATCTTGAACCCGCTATAATTTCCAGGCGGCAAGACAATGTAGAAGTCTTCCGGCTCAGGCGATAGTGCGACGCCGTCACATGAAAGTGTTATGCCGTGTCCTGTTTCGCTGTCCGGATTGTTCCATGTCACGTCCGTTCCTTCGAATGTCGCAATCGGACCGGCGAGCCCCTTATCCGCTGCAACCTTTATTGAACTCAATCTTATGTCTTGTTCGAGAGTGTTCAGGCGCAGCCTGAGAATGCCGCACACGTTTCGGAAGGACAGTTCTCTGGAAGTCGCTCCGGCAATCATCGGCATTGTTCCGGAACTGATGTTGTTTTTTCTATATGTCTGGTTTTCAGGTATGTTGATTGTGTGCTTGCCATCTGTAAACTTGTAGGCATCCGCCGGATAAAGTGCCGTCAGTGCTGTATTTTCAGGAGGCATCTCATTGCCCTCCAAACCGCTGATGAAACGGAATTCAGCCACATCGTTGTCCTGGCCCTGCGTCTCGTAATACGAAGTTACCGGCTTTCCGGATGGAGCGATTATGATCCTGTCTCCCTTTTCCCAGAGCAGGGGATATGTCTCATTTGACAAGACCTCTCCCAGACATGTCCTTGTCTTGATGCCCGCATCAGTCCGGGCTGTAAAGCTATAATTCTGATTTGCAGCTTTTTCCTGCAATGCTTCATTGGTACATGCCGGAAGCATTGAAACTGCAATCAATGTGAAAACTGTAAGTCTTTTCATGGTATGTAATCATTTTCAGTCGTGTTGTCTTCTGCCCTTTCGTCCAAGTAGTATGTCTTTCCCGGAATCACGGGCTCCGTGGCCGCGGCAGTAATCCTGCCGGCTATATATGATATCTTGTACGTATAGAGAAGCCCTTCTTCCAGCCGCGTACCGGAAAGTGGAATGTTCCCTTTTATCCGTCTTCCTTGGTCATTTACAATGATTTCCAACTCGGCAGCGGACTTGTCCGGAATCTCTTGTGGCGGGAACATGAACGGTTCGGCAATCCCTGAACTCCGGAATGTGCCTGGCCCGATTCCCAGTCTCCATGTCCCGGAAACCATATCATAGCTTCCGTTCCCTATAATCCCGGAAGCACGGACTTCTTCAATTTCTGCATTTTCCGAAAAATCGCCTCCTTTGACGATCCTTATCAATTCTGCGACGCCGTTCTCCCGGATGTCTTCAGCCACCTGGATATCAATATGTTGTCCGGCATTTACTGAAGCATTGTATTGAATCTCAGGAACTTCTCCGGCGGAGGATATTGTCATGAATTCATTCGGGACATCCGGATTCATGTATGGCATATATGCATAGAATCTGAACTGCATCCCGGGCATCCAATAGAGCACGTCATCTGTTCTCCATATTCCGTCTCTCGCCGATACTCTGGTATTCCATATGTAATCAGCCGAATATGGCTCCTGATTCCCCAAGTGCACGGAAAGACCGAACACGAAGTCATCAACAGCTTCATCACCGAAACTCACGGCTTTCGTCTTTCCGGAAATGACGGCGCATGAATCCTCCGGCAGCGCCTGTGGCAGAGCGCTGCATGACAATATGAAACAGCATACTGCCATCCATGTCAATATCTTTCTCATACCATTCATTTCAATTGATAACGATTACTGCCATTGCGGCATCACTTACCGGGGCCCCGGCTTCGATGTAAACTATGCCGCTTCCTTTATTCTTCAGGTGAAGCGTGACCCCATGTCCGTCCCTGTCCATCGTATAGTCATATAGTCCGCGGCTCTTGTCATATTCCAATTCCTCCTTGCCGAATGTCAACCTGGCCCCGGCAGGGTCGGTTTCTGCCCACAAATGAACTTTGTCCCCGACTTTTCCTTCAATGTAATTTCCCGGATGAAGCTTTATGCTGGTCGTTCCGTATGCCGCCAGTCCGCTTTTGTCCACTCGCCATGAACTTTCCGGGACCCCGGCTCCTATCGGCTTGACAGTCAGGTGGTAATGACAATTCCTCTCCACATCGAAATTTGACGGACTCTCTCCGAGATAGAATCTGTATGTCAGATATTCTTCCGGTCTGCTGTATAGCGAATCCGACTTGTACTCAATCTTCATTTCGATATAGGAACAGACTTCGGACAATGCATCGGAAAGGTCCAATACCTTGTCGGCTTCCGTTTTGGCACCGGGAAGAAGGTTTCCCTGCATGTTTTCCAGCATAAAGACGTCCACTTCCCGGCTTACACCGGCAGTCTCGTCAATGTTGAGGTCGTCCGTCTCTGCATACCGTTTCATGAATCCCTGTCCGAATTCATCTCCTTTGCCTTCTGCTTTGCTTTTGGCGAACATGTTAGCCGATTTCGGGCATCCTCCGATGCGTATGCTCCTGACATTGAATCTGACATTCTTTTTCAATGCCCTGCGGTCCACGGAAACCGATATCCGCGACATCAGCCTTTCCATTTTCACGACAATGCTTTTCTTATCATTGTTGACTTTTACTTTTCCGCTGCTGCCGCTCATCGGTATGCCCCTGCTGTATTCGTCCGGATACGACATATAGTACCGGAACTTGTTCAGGTCATCAATATCGTTTATATCATTGATCCTGAAGCCCACGTTGGCACATGCGAAAACCTGTAATTCCGTGTTGCGGATACATCGCATGTTGCAGAATACCGTATTTCCGTCGTTCTGAAGGCCTGAACGTTGCAGATATCGGGACTCTTCCAGAATTCCGTTTTCATCGAATATGAATACGTTCAGATCACTGATCTTGTCCTCTTCAGGGGCGTAGGTCTTGGTATGCAGGATTCCCGGAGTGAATGCTATGGAAATCATGCCGTATTCAGGTGTCGTTGCCGTTCTGCTGCATGCTGCCGACAGCATACATAGAATCATGTATGTAATATGCTTCTTCATAGTATCTTGATTATCAGAAAGTTATTGTCCTTCGTTCCTTGTCTTTCCAAGGCTTGACCTGGAAGTTGCATTGGACCTCCTGCATTTCTATTGCGTTGTCAGGGTCATTGACACCGCGCCTTGTCAAAGTTATGTCGTAGGTGTATGAGCGGTTACGCGCAAGTCCGTTGCTCTCCCCGTCGCTCCATAGTCCGCGATTGATATTCAGCGGATAATATGTTTTCTTTCCATCGAGTTCACCCTCGATCACCAGACGTGTGAAAGGCGTTGCCAGCCCCTCTTCGCGTACAAGATTTTCGTAACAATATAGCTTTATTTCCGGGTAGACTACTGATTCGCCGATATCTGTCATTTCATTGTAGATTAAGCATTTGCCCTCGAACTTGCTAATATCCTCATTTGAGAGATGACCATGATTCAATATGCTTTCAGGAGCAGCGGGCGCGTGCCCGATGTATGGCATCCTGCCGCTGACATTGGTCAGATATACTCTTACGTTTTCCAGCATTTTTCCGGCATAAGGCCGCAGGTGGAAGTCGCAGCTTATGCTGTTCAATACAATTTCACACAGCAGCGGTTCCATCACGATTTCTGAATATCTCCCGTTCCCGGCCGAGACCTTTCCTTCTCCGCTCATTATGGGTGAATCAGGATTGTCCGACTGTAGTTCTGCATGCAGACCTCCAAGATCTTCGTATGAACGTATCTTTCTGCATTCTTCATCTGTAAGACGGGCATTGGCAATCACCACGACGATTTTCTTTCCTTGTCTTGAGGCGCATTCCACTGTTCCGCTTCCTGCTGAATCCAGGTGCTGCCAGGAGTCGAGTTTTCTGAGCCTGTCATCGTTGAAGAAGAATACGTCCAACCCGGAAATCTTGTCTACGTCAGCAGATTTGAGGCAGACAGTGCACTCCTTCAGATCTGTATCTTCAAACGCGTCTCCGTGTCGATTGCAAGAATAAAAGGCCGGCAGGGAAGATAGCAAGATAAACCAAACGGCCAGAATGGCCAAGGGATGATTGTTAAGGGTTAAGCAAGGTCTTGTTTTGTGTCGCCGGCCTTTCAATATGAGTCTTTTCTTTTCCATTGTATCGAGTTTTTTCGAAGGCAAAGGTATTCCGACGTTTTCGTATTTTAATGGAAATGTGGACTTACGCATGTCACATTTTTATGATTTTTATGTCCTGTGACAAAATTGCAATTGATAAAAAAACGATATTTAACGCCACTATCAGACACAAAAAAGCCGTCTGGAACTGCTTCCAAACGGCTTTTTCTAGTTATAAGAAGAGGATTAACCTCCAAAATTGTCATAAAGGACATTCTCAGGTGGAACTCCAAGGCTGTCAAGCAATGTGTTGACTGATTTCACCATCATAGGAGGACCGCACATGAAATATTTGATATCTTCAGGTGTTTCATGCTCCTTCAGGTATGTCTCGTACATTACATTGTGGACGAAACCGGCTACGTACTTGACTCCTGCTGCATCTGCTGCCGGATCCGGACGGTCGAGAGCAAGATGGAAGTGGAAGTTAGGGAACTCTTTCTCGATTTCAGCGTAGTCTTCGAGATAGAATGCCTCTTTCAAGCTACGTGCACCATAGAAGAAGTTGACCTGCTTTTTGGTCTTGAGAGTCTTGAACAAGTGCATGATGTGGCTTCTGAGAGGAGCCATACCTGCACCACCGCCGACGAAGATGTATTCCTGTGAATCCGGATCCTCCTTAGGAAGAAGGAATTCACCGAACGGACCGGAAATCATAACCTTGTCACCAGGGTGACGGGTGTAGATATATGATGAACCGATACCAGGGTTTACAGGCAGAAGCTTGTTGCTTCCCTTAGGAGCTGACCTGTCGAAAGGAGGAGTAGCGATACGTACATTAAGCTTGATGATATCGCCCTCAGCAGGATAAGAGGCCATAGAGTATGCCCTCATTGTCGGCTCCGGGTTTACGCACTTGAGATCGAAGAACTTGAAGTGCTCCCAGTCGGCCTTGTACTCAGGATCTACGTCAATATCGCTGAAATTGAATGTTCCCTGAGGAATATCAATCTGGATGTACTCACCTGATTTGAAATCAAGATGCACACCTTCAGGAAGTTTGACTGTGAATTCCTTGATGAAGGTAGCCACGTTGTGGTTCGAGATAACCTCGCACTCTACCTTCTTCACGCTGAGTACTGACTCAGGAACCTCAATCTTGAGGTCTTCCTTGACTTTGACCTGACAACCGAGTCTCCAGTTGTCCTTAATCTGTTTTCTGTTGAAGAAACCGGTTTCGGTAGGCAGGATATTGCCGCCGCCCTCAAGAACTCTGACCTTGCACTGTCCGCAGTTCGCTTTACCGCCGCAGGCTGAAGGCAGGAAAATCTTCTCCTCTGCAAGAGCACCCATGAGTGAATTGCCTGGAGCTACTTCGAGGACCTTGTTTCCTCCGTTGATGTCAATCTTAACTGTACCGCTTGGGGTCAGTTTTGTCTTAACCCACAGCAGCAGAACCACCAAAATCAGCGTAACCAAGGTAATGGTTGCTGCAGAGGCTATAATTGTAAGAGTAATTTCATTCATCTTTCAAGTCTCCTATTAAAGTGAAATACCCATGAATGTCATAAACGCCATGGCCATGAGACCTACGGTGATGAATGTGATACCGATACCCTTGAGAGGTGCAGGTACATTCGAGTATGACATCTTCTCTCTGATGGCAGCGAGTGTCACGATAGCGAGGAACCAGCCGATACCTGAACCGAGAGCGTATACGGTAGCTTCACCGACATTGACGAAATCTTTCTGCTGCATGAAGAGCGCACCGCCGAGGATAGCGCAGTTCACAGCTATAAGCGGCAGGAAGATACCGAGCTCGGAGTAGAGAGTCGGTGCGAATTTCTCGACAATCATCTCGACAAGCTGCACGATGGCTGCAATGACCGCGATGAATGTGATGAAACTCAAGAAGCTGAGGTCAACGTTTGCGAGGCTTGGGCTGAGCCAGCTCAAAGCTCCGGGACTGAGCACATATGTGTTCAGAAGGTAGTTGATAGGCAATGTGACCAAGAGCACAAAGATAACAGCCGCACCAAGTCCGGAAGCTGTCTTCACATTTTTCGATACCGCCAGGTATGAGCACATACCAAGGAAGTACGCGAAAATCATATTGTCAACGAATATTGACTTTACGAATAAGCTTAAATATTCCATAATCAGTACTTGTCTTTGTCGTTATTTTTCCTGAAGGTCCTTCTGGATGCTTCTCTGGATCCAGATGATGCAGCCGATGAGGATCAGCGCCATCGGAGGGAGGATCACGAGACCGTTGTTGACATAGCCGGCGGCGTAGAAGCTTTCAGGGATTATCCTCAGACCGAACAATGTGCCGGATCCGAAGAGTTCACGGAAGAAAGCCACGACGATGAGGATGAGGCCGTAGCCGACACCGTTGGCGAGACCGTCAAGCAGTGAAGGGATCGGCTTGTTGCCGAGGGCGAAAGCCTCGATACGTCCCATCACGATACAGTTCGTGATGATAAGGCCGATGTACACGGACAATTGCTTGTCGATTCCGTAGGCGTAGGCCTTCAGGAACTGGTCGACAAGGATTACCATAAGAGCCACGACAACCAGCTGCACGATGATACGCACACGGTTAGGAATGGTGTTTCTCATCATCGAGAGCACAAGGCTGGAAAGGCCTGTGACGATGGTCACGGAGAGGGCCATGACAAGCGCTCCCTTCATCTCGACCGTTACAGCGAGGGAGGAGCAGATACCCAGCACAAGGACAGTGATAGGGTTGCCCTTGAAAATCGGGTTAAGAATCGTTTCTTTGAGTTCTTTGTTCATATTACTTCCTCCTTGATTATTCAGTTACAGGGCATTTAACAGCTGACGAGTCAGAGCAGCATCCAGCCTCGGAAGACTCTGAGCAGCAAGGTTTCGAGCCGTCGCACTCACCACCGTTTCCGCCGCAGCACTCCTTGGCCGGAGCCGCTGAGGAAAGGAACGGAGCGTAGGCCTTGAGCCAGAACGCGATGGCCTCACCGAGACCCTTGCTGGTCATTGTCGCGCCGGTGATGGCGTCAACCGAGCTGTTCTCATCGGCAGATGTGCCAACCTTGACGACACTGAACACCGGATCAGAGGCCACATTCACCTTCTTGCCGATGAACTCAGCCCTGAAAGACGGATCGTCCTTGATCTTGGCGCCGAGACCAGGAGTCTCGCTGTCGTGATCGAAGTAAGCGCCCACGATTGTCTGAAGATCCTCGTCCAGAGCGATGTAGCCCCAGATAGGTCCCCAAAGACCAGCGCCATAGACAGGGACGACAGTGACAGACTTTCCATCCTTGTTGAATACATAGACCGGAAGGTCAGCGGCGTCGGAGCCGTCCTTGATGTTCTTGTTCTGAGCCTTGAGACCATCCTGAAGCTCGATGCTCTTGACCTCTGTATTGAGGTCACGGACCTTCTCGCCTTTCAGGTTGATGGTGTAGGCTTCCTTGATGTTCTGTGAATATGCTTCCAGAACCTTGTCGTTACCCATAGCGCTACACTCGTCCTTTGTGAAGAACTGTGCGGCTGTCAGCATCTGGCTGATGGTCTCGGCCTTGATGTTGGCGTCCTGCTTTGGTTTGAGCGTCATAGCCACAAAGGCGAGAATCGCTGCGACAAGGGCCACGACAATCGTCGTGTAGATTACTGTGTATGCGTTACCGTTAGTATCCATATTCCTTGAAAATTAAGCGATTGTAACCTTTTTTGCTCTTCTGCCCGTAGCGGCTGATGTCACATAGTGGTCGATCAGCGGAGCGAAGGTGTTCATAAGGAGGATGGCCAGCATCATACCCTCGGCGTAGCCTGGGTTGAAGAGTCTGACTACCACGCAGAGAGCGCCGATGAGGAATCCGTAGATCCACTTGCCGGTCTCTGTCTGGGCTGAGGTGACAGGGTCGGTCGCCATAAAGACAGTACCGAAAGCGAAACCACCCATAACAAGCTGATAGTAAGCAGGAACGGTGGTAGCTCCGAAGAAGTTTCCGAGCCAGCCTACGAAGAGGGCTCCGGCTACAGATGAAACCATGATCTTCCAGCTTGCGACACCTGTCCAGATGAGGATGACGGCACCGATGAGGATAGCGATCACGGAAGTCTCGCCGACAGAGCCAGGGATGATTCCGGAGAACATATTCCAGAAGCTGTAGCCGGCATTGTTGATGGCCTCAAGGGCACCCTGTCCCTCTGTAAGATAAGAAAGAGGTGTGGCGCCGGAGATGGCGTCGGCTCCGCAGCGTGGCGCTACCCAGACCTCTGATCCCGACATTGCGCTCGGGTAGGAGAAGAACAGGAAGGCGCGGCAGAGGAGAGCCGGGTTCAGGAAGTTCATACCGGTACCGCCGAAAACCTCCTTGCCGAAGAGTACTGCGAACGCTACTGCGATAGCGAGAGTCCACAGCGGAACATCTACAGGAACGATGAGAGGAATGAGCATTCCGGAAACGAGATAACCCTCGTTGACTTCCTCGTTGCGGATCTGGGCAGAAGCGAACTCGATGCCGAGACCGACCACGTATGCTACAATATAAAGAGGAAGAACTTTGAGGAAACCATACCAGAAATTCTGGAAAAGACCCCAAGTTTCTCCTGTTGCGAGACAATGCTGGTAGCCAACGTTCCACATTCCGAACAATGCTGCCGGAATCAACGCGACTACAACGATGATCATGATTCTCTTCAGGTCCACGGCATCTCTGACATGCGCTCCCTTGCTGGTGACCGTTCCCGGCACACGAAGGAATGTGTCGAATGCGTCAACGCTGGAATGAAGGAATCCAAGTTTGCCGCCCCTTTCGAAAAGGCCCGGCTGAGTTGTATTTTTTGAATCTTCCATAACTTCCGTTAGTTTATGCCATTTCCTTAATCATAAGGTCAATGCCTTTTTCTATCATGGCCTGGATGTCGTTCTTAGAAGGATCCACATACTCGCAGAGTGCGAGATCCTCCGGCAGTACTTCGTAGATGCCGAACTGCTCCATCTTGTCAATATCACCTGCGAGACATGCCTTGATGAGGTATACAGGGAAAATGTCCATAGGCAGCACCTTCTTGTATACGTCAGACATCACGAATGCACGAGGACCGCCGTTTGTGTTGGTGTCCATGTCGTATGTCTTCTTAGGGCAGAGCCAAGAGAAATAAGTGCGGCTTGAGCTGAATTTGCCGAATCTGAACGGCTTGGCCCAACCGAGGACCTCTCTTTCAGTGCCTTCGTGGAGAAGTGTCACCTGATTGTCGAAGAAGCCGAGGAAACCGTTTTCTCCGACATTTGTTCCTGTGAGAACATCACCGCTCACGAATCTCATGTCTTTTGCAGAGTTGTCATAGAACTCCTTGAGATCCTTCATGCCGATGCCCGGAAGTGCGTCTACATAAGCAGGCTCGATAGCCTTAGGACCTGTTACGGCAACCTTTCTGGCCATGTTGTACTTGCCTGTGTTGAAGAGCTTTCCGATAGCGGCGAGAAGCAGAAGCGATACTGTCCACACCGTGTCACCCTTCATGATAGGGGAGATATGGCTGATCTGTACTCCTACATTGCCCGCAGGATGTTTTCCGCTGAACACATGCTGGATAACGTTCTCGATCTTGTGGAGCGGGGTGCCGGAGTAATTGTCGCTGCAAAGCGAGAAATGTACGCCGCCGTCCGTAAGTTTGCCGAGAGCATTGATACCGGTCTGGATGTTTGCGATTTCATCCTTGAATGCGAATTCAGGGACAGCCGCAAGCGGGGCGGTTGTAAATGCTGATACGAAGATGGCTTTAGGCGAGATTGCCGGATCCGCGAGGATGCCGTACGGCCTCTGGATAAGAGAAGGCCAAAGACCGCTCTGAAGCAGAAGCGCCTTGATGTCGGCAGCAGCCATTTCTGATGGCTTGTGTACGCCGAAATCGACGAATTCCTGCTGAGCGTCAGCCTTGATTCTTACCTCAAGCAACTTCCTTTTTTCTCCTCTGACGATTTCTGCCACGGTTCCGCTTACCGGAGACGTGAAGAGGATGTCAGGATTCTTTTTGTCCGCCAAGACAGGTGAACCTGCCAGAACCTTATCGCCCTCCTTTACAAGAAGCCTAGGAATAAGCCCCTTGAAATCAGTAGGTTTCACAGCGATAACGTCAGGCACGACAGTCTTCTTGGTTTTCTGGGCCGCTGTTCCGGAAATAGGAATGTTCAGCCCTCCTTTCAAATCGATGTTGTTTGACATTATAGGTAACCTTTAATAGTATTTCGGATTTCCGGCGCGAATATACTGAAAATTTTCGTAATTTCGCTCCCATTATGGAAAACAATCGTGCTATATTAGAGGGGCTTGATGGTCAGCAGAGAGCTGCAGTGAGCCAGACAGAGGGGCCGGTACTCATAGTTGCCGGCGCGGGAGCGGGAAAAACCAGGGTTCTTACGGGCAGGATCGCCTA
>OHHE01000196.1_pt1 | contig 13915 bp, 9 predicted proteins | sample 1567971 | NCBI WGS metagenome assembly OHHE01 (sample SAMEA3879508, study PRJEB24766) | human gut metagenome | biome: human-associated habitat; feature: feces | place: USA | collected 1985/1987 | reverse complement strand
ACATATACGTATTTTACAAGCAATAGTTTTTTAATTTTCCGCAATTTATTTAACTCTGCCTCTATCAAGTTGGCAACATTTATAATGTAGGCGAGGAATATTGTAAATAAAAAAAGCGACGTACTCTTGCATATAAGAGTACGTCGGACGCTATATTAAAATTATTCAGCAGTGCTCAAAAAGAATCAGGCACGGATAAGCTTGCCCGGATTCAGGATATTGTTCGGGTCCATAGCGCGTTTAATAGTCTTCATGATAGACATTTCTACCGGGTCGCAATAAGCTGCCAGTGCGTCAATCTTTTTCGCACCGATACCATGCTCGCCGGAAAGACGGCCGCCCAGGCTGTAAACATATGCGTAGCAGATTTTGTGGAACTCTGCGAGCTGTTTTTCCCATTCTTCGTCGGTCATATCCATCTTCAGGCAGTTGAAATGCAGGTTACCGTCACCTGCGTGAGCCAGGCACATGCATTCGAAATCAAATTGCTTGGAAACCTCCATCAGGTGGTTCAGGCAGACAGCGATTTTGTCGATAGGTACAACAAGGTCATCAGAGGTAGATACCTTGCTCAAAGCCTTGGAGCCTTCCAGACAGCTGCGGCGCACCTTCCATACGCGCTCGTCTGCTTCAACAACGTCGGTTGCACCGCAGGCAGTACAGATTTCGTCAAGCTGCTCCATCTTCATATCCAGCTCGTCCTCGTTAAAGGTTTCCACGGTAACGATAACGTAGCTGCCATCCTCGTAATGCGGCAGACGCTGTTCTGCATAATCGCTGGCAGCACGTACAAAGCCGTTGTCCATAAATTCAACACTTGTCGGATTCAGGCCGGCCTTAACCAGCGCAGGCACCAGGTCGACAGCCTTCTGTACCTCGGTGAAAACTGCAAGGATATCCAGACGATACGGAGCCAGCGGCAGCAGCTTCAGAGTTGCTTTGGTGATGATACCCAGAGTACCCTCACTGCCCATTACCAATTGGTCGAGGCAGTAGCCGGTGCTGCATTTTTTCAGGCGGTTGCCCAGCTCAGCAATTTCACCGGTCGGAGTAACAACCTCGATAGAATAAACCTGATGACGGGTAGTGCCGTAGCGTACAGCCTTATTGCCGCCGGCGTTGGTTGCAATATTGCCGCCGATCATGCAGCTGTCTGCGCTGCAGGGGTCACCGGCATACAGCAGGCCTGCTTCGTTAGCCTTAGCCTGAATATCGGAGGTCAGCGCACCAGCCTCAACCTCCATATACATAGCATCGGCATCAAGCTTAATAATCTTGTTCATGCGTTCCATCAGCAGCACAATGCCGCCGAAAACAGGAATCGCACCGCAGGATACACTGGTACCGGCACTGCGCGGAGTTACAGGCACAAGATATTTATTGGCGATTTTCATAACCGCAGCCACCTCTTCGGTGCTGCCCGGTGCTACAACTACCTCCGGCAGATGGTGGTAATGAGTGTCCGGCTCTTCGTCGGTTTTGTAACGCTCCAGAGTTTCGGCATCATTTTTTACATGCTCTGCACCGACTGCTTTACGCAGCTCCTCCAGGACTTCTTCGGTTACGGGATTGTAATTTGTCATACTAAAATCTCTCCTTTGCTACTTAGCTACTATGCTACATATTTTAGCTTCTCCAAGGCCCTTGAAAAGCCCTTATAAATTAAAAACCTTGCCGGGGTTCAGGATATTATTCGGATCCCAAGCTTTTTTAATTTTTCTCATCAGCTCCAGCTCACCGCTCGGAGTAAAGCGCTCCAGGAAGTGTACCTTCTTACTGCCAATGCCATGCTCACCGGAAAGACGTCCGCCATGCGCATAAGCATATGTATAAACCTCTTCCGTAAAGCGGCTCAGTTCGACTTCCCACTCTTCGTCGGACAAATCCAGCTTGCACAAAACGATATGCAGGTTGCCGTCACCGATATGTGCGTTGATACGCAGCGGGAAAGGATATTTTGCCACAGTTTTAATGATGTACTGAATCATATCGCTCATTTCATCAACCGGCACAACAACGTCATCCGTCGTGCACACCTTGCTGATGAGGCTGACAGATTCCAGACAGTTGCGGCGCATCGACCAGATACGCTCATCAGCCTCCAGAACATCCACAGCGCCTGCGGCCTCGCAGATATCGCTGGCCTGCTCCATTTTCATGTCCAGCTCATCTTCATTAAAGGTTTCTATCGTAATGATAACGTAAATACCGTCTTCAACATGCGGTGCACCGGGGAACTCAAGATATTCCGAGGTTGTCCGCACATTAGGGTTATCCATATATTCGATGCTTGTCGGGTCGATACCTGCTTTCACAAGCTGCGGTACAACGCTGATTGCCGCCATCGGGTCATGGAAAATTGCCAGCATATCGATTTTATACGGAGGCAAGGGCTGCAGCTTCAGCGTTACCTGCGTAATAATACCCAGCGTACCCTCACTGCCGATAACAAGCTGCTCCATGCAGTAGCCTGTGCTGCATTTTTTCAGTGGCGAGCCCAGGTCAACAATGTCGCCGTAGGGCGTAACAATCTGCACTGCGTAGACCTGATTGCGCGTTACACCGTAGCGCACTGCCTTGATGCCGCCGGCATTCGTCGCCAGATTACCACCGATCTGGCAGCTGTCGCTGCTCGACGGGTCACCTGCATAAAGCAGATTCTCCGCCTTAGCCGCTGCCTGAATATCCAGCGTGCGCACACCGGCCTGTGCTACCATGTACAGGCCTTCCTTATTCAGCTCGATAATTTTGTTAAGACGTTCCATTAAAAACACTACGCCGCCCTTGTCGGCAATAGCACCGTCAACGATGCCTGTGCCGCCACCGCGCACGGTCAGCGGAACGAGATACTTGTTGCACAGCTTCACTACGCCAGCAATTTCTTCGGCATTTGCCGGAATTACCACTACATCTGGCAGATGGAAGCAGCGCTCGTCCGCCTCCTCGTCCGTCTTATAGCGGTCGAGCGTATCAGCATCGGTTTTGACATATTTTTCGCCCAACAGCGTTTTTAATTCATCAATAAATTCAGGAGTTACAGAATTGTAATTGCTCATAATACACTACCTTTTCTAAAGGCTGACGAGAAGGTATCAGAGGCGAAGAACAGGCACCGCCGGCGTACTAAACGTACGTCAAGGTGACTGTGATGAAGCTCGTCGCAAGCGACATTAGCACGACCATCGGTTTTTCGCTACGCAAAGCTTGCGACAAACCGGGTCTTTGCGTCTATGATGCCTTATTCGTCAGACTTCATGCGTTAAACACCTTACCCGGATTCAGAATCAAATTCGGATCCCAAGCCAGCTTAATCCTGCGCATCAGCTCCAGCTCACCGGCAGGCGTAAACTCTTCCATATAAGCCAGCTTCTTGGCACCGATGCCGTGCTCACCAGCTAAGCGGCCGCCCTGAGCGTAAGCATAGGCATAAACCTCTTCATGGAAGTCATGCACGATTTTTTCCCAGGTTGCATCATCCAAATCGCATTTGCAGAGAACGATATGCAGATTGCCGTCACCGATATGCGCATTGATTTTTACCGGAATCGGGAAGGGATACTTGCTGCCGATATGCATAATTTCTTTAATGGTCGGCGCAATGCGGTCTACAGGCACAACAACATCGTCGGTCAGGGAAACCTTGCTTACAAGGCTGATAGATTCCTGGCAGTTGCGGCGCATTGCCCAGATACGGTCATCCGCTTCCAGAACTTCAACGGCGCCTGCTGACTCGCACAGCTCGTCAAGCTGCTCCATCTTCATGTCCAGCTCATCCTCGCTGAAGGGTTCTACCGTAATGATAACGTAAATACCATCCTCATAATGCGGTGCGCCCTTAAATTCAATATAATCGGCGCAGGCACGCACATAGGAATTATCCATATATTCCATGCTCGTCGGGTTCAGACCGGCCTGCATAATCTTCGGCACTACGTCAAGAGCCTTGAACGGGTCGTCAAATACTGCCAGCAGGTCAAAGCGGTACGGAGGCATCGGCTGCAGCTTCAAAGTCACCTTGGTGATAATACCCAAAGTACCTTCGCTGCCCATTACCAGCTGCTCCATGCAATAGCCTGTGCTGCATTTTTTCAGACGGCTGCCAACCTCCACGATTTCGCCGGTCGGGGTAACCATCTCCAGGCTGTAAACCTGATTACGGGTAACGCCATAGCGGACAGCCTTGCTGCCGCCGGCATTTGTTGCCAGATTGCCGCCGATCAGACAGCTTTCGGCGCTGCAGGGGTCGCCTGCGTAAAGATAGCCTGCTTCGTTGGCCATCTTCTGAATGTCAACTGTACGCACGCCGGCTTCGGCAACAACATACATCGCTTCGGTATTCATCTCGATAATTTTATTCAAGCGCTCCATGAGCAGTACAATACCGCCGCAGACAGCAATCGCGCCATCGGCAAGGCTGGTACCGCCACTGCGGACAGTCAGCGGCACATTGTACTTATTGCACAGCTTCACAACTGCGGCAATCTCTTCGGCATTGGCAGGACGCACAACAGCCTCAGGCACACGGAAACGGCGCGGATCATATTCCTCGTCGGTTTTATATTGCTCCAGCTTTTCAGGCTCGGTAAAAACATTGGCGTCACCTACTACGGCGCGCACATCCGCTAAAAACGGTTCTGATACGGAATTATACTCTTTCATCATATTCCCTCATTTCTAAATTACATATAGACATCTGTGCGAAAGACAGCAGATGTTACTTATCTAATTTTATATTATATTACAAATCGCGCTGTTTGTCTGTAAATTATGTATGAGAAATCAACACAAAAAGTTTTTCTTGCAGAGAAAATAGGTTTCGCTATATATTGTATACTTCCCCGCACCCATTGCCAAGCAATATAAAAAAGGTTAAGATATAGATAATGAAGCTGCCTTTGCTGCGCCTTAACGCAAGGGCAAAATAAATTTACAGCTATAGGAGAGAGGTCTTATGCAAGCTTTATTTGATGCAGTTAACGCCATCTGCGCCAAAATCCAGATTGTTTCCAACTGGTTCTGGGATTTCCCCTGCAATCTTGACTGGTACGGTTCTATCCCCATTTTGGGAAATTTTAGTCTGGCAATTATTTTATTGGTCGGTACAGGTATTTACTTTACCTTCCGCCTGCACTTTGTACAGGTGCACAACTTTATCTTCGCTGTGAAGGTGCTAATGCAGCGCAACCATACGCGCAACGGTATTTCCTCACTCACAGCCTTTCTGCTTTCCACCGCTATGCGTGTCGGCCCCGGCAATATTTTGGGTGTAACCGGCGCAATTTCCATCGGCGGCCCGGGCGCATTGTTCTGGATGTGGGTTTCCGCCTTCTTCGGCATGGCAACGTCCTTTGCAGAATCCACGCTTTCGCAGATTTTCAAGGAAAAGCGTGATAACGAATATGTCGGCGGCCTGCCCTTTTACGCACGCAAATTATTGAACGATTCCGCCGCTGCCGGCGTTGCGCTCAGCATGCTGTATATCGTTTATGCGCTGCTGTGCTTCCCAGCACAAGGCTTCAACACTATTTCCGCCGTGGGTGCCATCGCCAGCAAAATCAGCGGCGTGAACATCCCCACCAACTCTTCGCTCTACTGGATTTCCTTTGCGGTGCTTATCGTTATCACCGCTGTTATCAGCTTCGGCGGTATTAAAAAGGTTACGAAGGTTACCGACCGCATCGTTCCCGTGATGGCAGTTATTTATGTACTCACCGTCATCGCTTTGACCGTCGGCAACATCGACCGCATTCCGCTGTTCTTCAGCTCCGTTTTCACGCAGGCCTTTGCGCCTGATGCTGTTTTCGGCGGTGCCTTCGGTCTGGCGCTCAGCCAGGGTATTAAGCGCGGTCTGATGTCTAACGAAGCAGGCCAGGGTACTATCACCATGCCGGCAGCGGCAGCAGAGGTTGCACACCCCTGTGAGCAGGGCTGCGTGCAGGCTTTAGGTGTTTTTCTTGACACTATCGTTATCTGCACCCTGACCGGCTTTGTCGTTATCATGGGCAGCATGTGGCTCACGGCAGATGCCAATGCCTGGTTTGAGCTGGGCAAGCTGGATAAATTCTTAGCCTCCTGCGGTGCTTTGACCGGCGGCAACGAAACGCTTTACAGCGTTGTTACGCTCCTCGTAAGCGTTTGCTTCGGTCTGTTTGCTTTCACCTGCCTCTTGGGCTTTATGTCCTTCACCGAAATGTGCGCCAACCGCATTTCCAGTAAGGCATCCTTCATCAACGCCATCCGCGTGCTGTGCCTCATCGTTATTTCCTTCGGCGTTATCACCAACATCGCCGGTATGGATTTAGGCGCACTGTGGGAATTAAGCGACTTCGCCAACATCCTCATGGTATACTGCAACTTACCGCTGCAATATATCGGTTTTAAATATGTACTGCGTGCCTGGAAGCATTTCGAAAAGAACGACGGTACTCCGTTCACCTCCGAAATCGCCGGCCTGCAGCTGCCTGTTTGGGACGCTTTGGCCAAGGAACACAAAAACGAATATCATCACTAAAAAATTAAGCGTGGCCGCTGCTCGCAGCCACGCTATTTTTATGCCTTATTCACCTTTAAGCAGACGTAAGAACTCTGCTTCATCAATAACCGTTACGCCTAATTGCTGTGCCTTTTCCAGCTTACTGCCGGCCTCCGCACCCGCAATGACGTAATCCGTCTTTTTGCTGACGCTGCCGCTTACCTTAGCGCCCACATCCTGCGCCATCGTCTTGGCCTCGGCACGTCCCAGCGTTGGCATCGTGCCCGTAAAGACAAGCGTTTTGCCGAAGAAGGGGTTATCCTCCTGACTGGCAGGCGGTGTAAACGTCATCGTCAGTCCTGCTGCCGCCAAACGCTCCACCAGGTCGATGTTCGCCGGTACATTCAGCCAGGTAACGGCGCTTTCCGCAATCTTATCACCGATATCACGAATCTGTGCCAGCTCTTCCGGCTGTGCCTGCTGCAGCTTTGCCATGCTGCCGAATTCCGTTGCCAGAATACGCGCCACCTTGGCACCCACATGACGGATACCCAAAGCAAAGAGCAGCTTGTCTAGCTCGTTCTTCTTGCTTTCAGCAAGCGCCGTCAGCAGATTATCCGCCGACTTTTCGCCCATACGCTCCAGCTTCAGCAAATCCTCCTTGCGCAGGCTGTACAAATCCGCAGCATCGCGCACTAAGCCCGCATCAAGCAGTGCATTGATAACGGAAGGACCGCAGCCGTCGATATTCATCGCATCACGGCTGACAAAGTGAATCAAGCCCTCGCGTCCGAGCGCCGGGCAGTGCGGATTGGTGCAGCGGATAGCTGCTTCCTCACCCTGACGCTCTACACGCCAGCCGCATTCCGGGCAGACGCTTGGGATTTCCACCTCTTTTTCGTCACCGGTACGCTTTTCAGCAACTACGCGCAGTACCTCGGGAATAATTTCACCGGCCTTGTTGATGATAACCCTGTCACCGATGCGGATATCCTTGGTGCGGATAAAGTCCTCGTTATGCAGGGTAGCACGGCTGATAACGCTGCCGCTTAATTTTACCGGTGTCAGCACTGCCGTCGGTGTCAGTACGCCTGTGCGTCCCACACGCCAGTCGATATCCTCCAGCGTAGTTTCCGCCTGCTCCGGCGGATATTTATAGGCCGTTGCCCAACGCGGATCCTTACCTGTCGCGCCCAGAATACGCTGCTGGTAAACATCGTTGACCTTAATAACAGCACCGTCGGTATCGTAGGACAGGCCTTGACGCAGCTCGTTGAAATCGCCGATATACTTAATCGCCTCGTCGATATTTTCGACAACCTTATAATTTTCGCTCACCTTAAAGCCGTAGCGCGCCAGCAAAGCCAGCGATTCGCTGTGCTTGGGCTGCGCTCCCTCGCCTACCAGATAATAGGCAAAAAAGCTCAGGCTGCGGCTTGCCGTTACCTGCGGGTCCAGCTGGCGCAGACTGCCTGCCGCCGCATTACGCGGATTGGCAAACTCGCTCTCGCCGCGCTCCGCGCGCTGCTCGTTTAAACGCATAAAGGCCTGCCTTGGCATATAGACCTCACCGCGCACGTCCAAAAGCTCCGGCACTGCTTCACCCTCAGGCACCTTCAGCGTCAGCGGAATGCTGCGGATTGTGCGCACGTTGGCCGTAACATTTTCGCCCACTACGCCGTCACCGCGAGTAGCAGCACGAACCAGCTTACCGTTTTCGTAAATCAGACTGCAGGCCAGGCCGTCAATCTTCGGCTCCATAACGTATTCCACCTTGCTGCCTGCAGGCAGACCGCTGCGAACACGTTCATCAAAGGCACGCAGCTCCTCGGCGGAAAATACATTGCCCAAGCTCAGCAGCGGCTCCAGATGGCGCACCTCGGTAAATTGCGAGGAAGCACGACCGCCGACACGCTGCGTAGGCGAATCGGCCGGAATGCTGTCAGGATAGCGCGCCTCCAGCTCACGCAGGCGCACCATCATGCGGTCATATTCAGCGTCCGTAATCTCCGGCGCATCTAATACATAATATAAATACTCGTTATGACGGATTTCGCGGCGCAGCTTTTCGGCCTCAGCCAAATCTGCCGCGCGCTCATCAGCAAATAAATCCATTTCTGCCATTGCTTTATCCTCCAACATTTTTATCAGGAAAGCCGCTGCTTACAGCTTTTCCAGCTTAGCATACTTCGTCAGCAGGCTGCGGATACCGCCGCCGGCAAACGCAACTGTAACCTCCTGTCCATCATCGGCATCCTTGGCAGTAACAATCGTGCCTGCGCCCCACTTTTTATGCATAACCTTATCGCCGACATGGAAGCTGCAGCCTGCCGCCGCACTGCTTTCCCTCGGGAAGAAGCTGGCCTTATGCTGCTCGAACCAGTTGGCGTTTTCCTTGGCAGTAGGCTTGTGTACCTGCGAAGTCATCGCCGGACGCTGCACTACCGGACGTTTGATTACATGCACCAGATTACGCGGCACCTCCTGCAGGAAGCGGGACGGGGTGTAATACTGCGTGCGGCCGTAGATAGTGCGTGTTCTGGCGTTGCTCAGGAACAAATGCTTTTCCGCACGCGTAATGCCTACATAGCACAGGCGGCGCTCCTCTTCAATCTCATTCTCATTCATCAATGTGCGGGAATGCGGGAAGATACCCTCCTCCATACCTACCAAAAAGACATCGGGGAATTCCAAGCCCTTAGCGGAATGCAGCGTCATCAGGGTAACTGCCTCCTCACCCAGCTCCGCATCATCAATATCGGCAACCAGCGCTACGTCAGCCAGGAAGTTTTCCAGCGTCGGTTCTTCGCCGTTACGCTCGCATTTAACTGCGAACTCCTCGGTTACGCTCAGCATTTCCTTCAGGTTTTCCACACGGCTTTCGTCCTGCGGGTCCTTGCTGCTTTGCAGCTCCTCCAGATAACCGGTTTTCAGCAGCACATCATCCAAAAGCTGTTTTACCGGCACATCGGCAGCCTCGCCCATCAGCTCAAAGAGCAGACCGCTCAGCTCGTCCAGCTTATTGGCAAAACGGCTCGCAAGACCGGGAACATCCGCTGCATTGGTCACTACCTCAAACAGGGACTGTCCGCTGGCATTGGCATATTCCTGCAGACGTGCCAGCGTCGCATCACCGATACCGCGGCGCGGAACGTTGATAATACGCAGCAGGCTCAGGCTGTCATGCGGATTATAAAGCAAGCGCAGATAAGCCAGCGCATCCTTGATTTCCTTGCGCTCATAGAACTTCGTACCGCCGACCATCGTATAGGCGATACCGCTCTTAATCAGCATTTCCTCGAATACACGCGACTGCGCGTTAGTGCGGTACAGCACCGCCATATCGCCCAGCTTAGCGCCTTCATTCAGCTGCAGCTTCTGCATATTTTCAATCACATAACGTGCTTCATCTCTTTCATCGTTCGCCTGATAGTAAATGATTTCCGAACCGTTGCCGTTGGCAGTCCACAAATTTTTCGGTTTGCGTCCGCTGTTATTGTCGATAACGGCATTGGCGGCATCCAGAATAACCTGCGTGCTGCGATAGTTCTGCTCCAGCTTCACCAGCTTGGCATCGGGATAATCCTTCTCAAAATCAAGGATATTCTGGATATCGGCACCGCGCCAGCCGTAAATGCTCTGATCGGCATCGCCTACTACGCAGATGTTTCTGTGGCTTGCAGCCAACAGCTTTGTCAGCAGGTACTGTGCATGGTTGGTGTCCTGATATTCGTCAACCATCAGATAATCAAACTTGCGCTGGTATTTTTCTCTTACCGCAGGATTTTCCTGCAGCAGACGCAAAGCCAGCAGCAGCAAATCATCAAAGTCTACGGCATTGTTGGCCTGCAGCTTTTTCTGATAAGCATCATAAATTTTTGCCACCTGCTGCTCATAGTAGCCGGAGGCCTCGCGGGCGTAGGCATCTGGCAGCAGCAAAGCATTTTTCGCGTTGCTGATATTGCTGATAATCGCCTGCAGCGGAAAACGCTTTTCATCCAGATTCATTTCCTTCAGCACCTGCTTAATCAGGTTTTTGCTGTCGCTGGTATCGTAAATAGCAAAATTATTGGCATAGCCGTTGAGATTTTCCAGCTCATAGCGCAAAAGACGGGCGCAAAAGGCATGGAAGGTAAACAGCCACACATCTCTGGCCGCAGCGCCTGCCATACGATCTACACGCTCGCGCATTTCCGCGGCGGCTTTATTGGTAAAGGTAATCGCCAAAATGCGATAGGGACGCACACCCTGCTGCAGCAGATGCGCAATACGGCAGGTAAGCACCTTCGTCTTGCCGCTGCCTGCGCCTGCCAGGATCAGCAGCGGGCCGCTGGTGGTAAACACCGCCGCGCGCTGCATCTCGTTCAGGCGGCCAAACTGCTTTTCAATGTAGGTATCGCGCAGGGCACAAAATTCCTGCTTGAGATCTGTTGCCATTGTTTCACCTGTTCTTTTTGCTAATTTCGCATGAATCACTAAGATATAGTATATCACATTTGCGGCTCATTGCACAGGGTTTCCAGCATAAAAAACCGCCCGTCCGCGGCAGTTGCCAGCAGACAGGCGGTTTAAGATTTTTTATTGGAGGATCATGCTTAGCCGAAGATGTTGATCAGGATACCAGCAGCAACGGCGGAGCCGATAACGCCGGCCACGTTGGGGCCCATGGCGTGCATCAGCAGGAAGTTGGAGGGGTTCTCGCTCTGGCCGACCTTCTGAGAAACACGGGCAGCCATAGGCACAGCGGAAACGCCAGCGGAACCGATCAGCGGGTTGACCTGGCCGCCGGTCACGGCGTACATCACCTTGCCGCACAGCACACCGGCTGCGGTGCCGAAGGAGAATGCGATCAGGCCCAGCACGATGATGAACAGGGTGCGGGTGTTCAGGAAGGTGTTGGCAGAAGTGGTGCAGCCAACGGAGAGGGCAAGGAAGATGGTGATGATGTTCATCAGCTCATTGCCGGCAGTCTTCTGGATGCGATCCACCACGCCGCACTCCTTCATCAGGTTGCCCAGCATCAGCATACCGACCAGAACGGCGGCATCCGGGACGATCAGGGAGACGATGATGGTGACCATGATGGGGAAGATGATCCTCTCGGTCTTGGTCACGGCACGCAGCTGCTTCATGACGACGGTGCGCTCTTTCTTGGTGGTCAACGCCTTCATGATGGGCGGCTGGATGACAGGCACCAGCGCCATGTAGCTGTAGGCCGCCACGGCGATACTGCCCAGCAGCTCAGGAGCCAGACGGGAGGTAACGAAGATGGCGGTCGGGCCGTCGGCACCGCCGATGATGGCGATGGCAGCGGACTGCTTCTGGGTGAAGTCCACCAGACCGGTAGCGGCCAGCAGACGGGCGCCCATGTAAGTACCGAAGATGCCGAACTGAGCGGCAGCGCCCAGCAGCAGGCTCTTGGGGTTGGAGATCAGGGGGGCGAAGTCGGTCATGGTGCCGATGCCGAGGAAGATCAGCGGCGGGTAGATGCCCAGCTTGACGCCCATGTAGAGCATATCGGCCAGACCGCCGTTGTTCAGGATCTCGACCCACATCGGGTGTTCCAGACCATCGCCGACGAAGTACTGCATGTGGATGATACCGCTGCCGGGCAGGTTGGCAAGGATCATGCCGAATGCCATGGGCAGCAGGATCAGGGGCTCATATTCTTTCACAATGGCCAGATACAGCAAGAAGCAGCCGACGCAGATCATGATTGCGTACAGCCAGCCGCCCGGCTCGCCGAACCGTGCGAAGCCGGAGCTTTGGAAAATACCGACCAGAGTATTGATAAACTGTGTCATGTTCTTCCTCCTGTGTTAAAAAGGTGCGGTGGTGTCATTGACACCGGCCTTGCTCCAGCCATTGCGGCTGCGGCGCACGGCCTTGAGGGTGTACTTGCCATTGCCCATGGCGTGAATGGCTGCCATGATCGCGGCAACCACATCACCGGGGATACCCTCCTCCACCACAGGAGCGGGTGCTGCCTGCTGCACGGGGGCTGTAGGCTTTGCCTCAGGGGCCTTTGGCACAGCCGCCTTTGCTGCAGCCTTCTTCACGTTCATGCCGTCGAAAATCTTGCCCTCCAGCGTGACGATCGCCATCAGCAGGACAAGGATCGCAAACACCAGAACGATACCGGTTATCGTGATAACCGCATCCAAACCCAAATTCATGGTCTTCCTCCTAGTCATTTATTGTTTCGCAGCCGGGGCACGACCCCCACCCGCAAAAAACCGATTTGAAATCATTATACAATATTTTCCGGCCCGATTCAACAACTATGAACAAAAATCATCACAATTTTTTCCAAATCGTGAAGAGCCGCTTCCCTGTTCCGGCCCCTCAGCGGCGGCCGATGCGGGGGGTAGCGTCGGTGAAGCCGGTCTCCAGCTTATCCCGCACGCCAAGGCTCATGGCCGTGCCCAGCGCCACGCAGTTGACGGGGTCGGGCGAGACTTCGACGTTGACCTTCAGCTCTTGGCTCAGGTACTCCGGCAGACCGTGGAGCTGTGCGCCGCCGCCGGTCAGCACCACGCCGTTGCGGAAGATGTCGCCCGCCAGCTCCGGCGGGGTCTTTTCCAGCACCTGATGGGCGGCGGTGCCGATCTGCTCGCTCAGCATCATGACCGGCTCGTACAGATCGCTGGTGGAGACGTTCACCCGGATGGGCAGACCGGTCAGCAGACTGCGGCCCTTGATCTCCATCGTCTCGTTGAAGTCGGCCTTCTGGGGGCAGCAGGCCACGTTCTTTTTCAGGTTCTCAGCGGTGCGCTGGCCGATGGCGATGCTGAACTTGTTGCGCACGAACTTCAGGATCTCTTCGTCGTAGTGGTTGCCGGCCACGCGGACGCTGGTGGCCTTGACCTTGCCGCCGAGGCTCAGCACGGCGATGTCGGTGGTGCCGCCGCCGATGTCGATGATCATCCGGCCATCGGGCTGAGTGATGTCGATGCCGGAGCCGAGGGCCGCAGCGATGGGCTCGTCGATCAGGTAGACCTGCCGGGCACCGGCGGCCATGACGGCCTCCACCACGGCGTCGCTCTCGATGCCGGTGATGGCGGCGGGCACGCAGACGGCCACCCGGGGCTTGACCATGTGGGAGCTGTAGACCTGATTGACGAAGCGGCAGATCAGCTCGCGGGTCATGGTGTGGTCGCTGATGACGCCGTCCTTCAGCGGGAAGATGGCGGAAATATAGTTGGGGGTGCGGCCCACCATGGCCAGCGCCTTGTCGCCCACCTCCAGCACCGAGTTTTTGCGGGTATCCACCGCCACCACGCTGGGCTGGTTGAGCACGACGCCCTGCCCCTCCTGCGCGATGATAATAGTCGTCGTACCAAGATCGATACCGATGTCGTTCTGTGCCATAGTCGTGAATTCCTTTCTCTGCTGCCCCATTCTCTATTGCGATCGCCCATCTCCGGGCGAGGGTCATCAAAA
>OHHE01000188.1_pt1 | contig 14161 bp, 7 predicted proteins | sample 1567971 | NCBI WGS metagenome assembly OHHE01 (sample SAMEA3879508, study PRJEB24766) | human gut metagenome | biome: human-associated habitat; feature: feces | place: USA | collected 1985/1987 | reverse complement strand
GGCGTTGCCAGCGGAGAAATTATGGACAACCAAGACCTTCTGGCCATCATAGGCACGGTACCATGCGGAGACGGAAGCCACAGAAGATGCAGCCGGACAGTAGTCGAACGAACCCTTGGCCAAGGCCTTGTACTGATCCCTCAGCACACCGAAACGGCGGTAAACATTGAGGATGGAACCGTCGTCCTTCGCCTGGCTCTCGACAGAGATTCCTGAGGAGAGCATCGTCCTGTCCACCTTGCCGCTCAACTTGCCGTCGGCGAGCGACGAACCGTCGGAGTTCCACATGATCGGTGTGCGGACATATTCATCGCCGCTGGACTTGGAACCCCAGTAGCCGAGTTCCTCGCCCTGGTAGATGTAAGGCTGGCCGCCCGCCGTAAGGAGAACCGCACCGGCGAGTTTCATCTTGGCCACACTTTTTCCGAGATCGTTCCCGGCCCTGTCCTCGTCGTGGTTGGAGAGTTTAGTGGCCTCGATGTAGTCGGAGCGGTAGCCCGCGTAGAGTTTCTGATAGTTCTGGATCGTGCCGACGAAGGAACTTCCGTCACCGTTGTTGATGCAGTCCTTCAGCCTCCACCAGAAACTGAACTCAAAGAGGGCCGGAATGCCTTTGTAGTATGGCGCGACCTCGGAGGCGTCACTGAACTGCTCGCCCACCATGTAGAAGTCACCCTTGCCGCCGGCGGACTTGTAGGTGGAGTTGCAGCGGTCGTAGAACTTCTTCAGGAATGTCGGGTTCTCGTCCGAATCGGCGTTGTGGTAGATGTGCTTGACAGCGTCCAGACGGAAGCCGTCCACTCCCATCCTGATCCACTTGTCAGCGGACTCGCAGACGGACTTGAAAGCTGCGGACTGCTCGCAGGTGGCCGCGGGACCGTAGTTCAGGTCGGCGAACCAGTCTGTCATGAAATGCGAGTGGTACATCGTCGTGGTCATTCCAGGCAGAATGATGTCCTGAGCGTTGGTGTTCGAAAGCGCGAGCGGAACGCCATAGGAAAACTGGTTCTTTCCGGACGGAGCGCCGTACTTGTGGGAGTCCCATTGGGTCCGGCTGGTTCTCACAAGCACGCCCCAGGAGGATTCAAACTCCAGTGACAGAGTGCATTCCCTAGCCCCGCTCTTGTAGAACTGCGCCATGTTGTCATCGCCGTAGTACAGCCATATCCCCGAGTTCTGACTGCCGGTGTTGGACACCTCGTCAACCTTGTCCATCCTCAATGTCGAAGGCTTGCCGGCGTTGTCCAGGGCAAGTGTGAACTTCACCTTGAACTTGCCGTCAACGCCAGTCACGGCGGAGAACCACTGGCCGGAGTCGTAGCCGCGCGCGCCCTCGGTGGCGATCATCGGAATCTTGCCGTCACGGATGTCGGCCTGCGGGTTGTCGGAGAAGATATAATAGTCGCGGTGCTGACTGCCCGCGCTTTTTTTCGCGTCGAGGAACCACGGATGATCCTTGGATGTGTGGTTCAGCACATAGTCAAGATAGATCTTGATCCCCTTGGCGTGTGCCGCGTCCAGAAGGGATTTGAAGTCGGCCTCGGTGCCATAGTCGGGATTGACGCCGGAATAGTCCAGGACATCGTAGCCGTGATAGGATGAAGCCGGGTGGATCGGAGAAAGCCAGATGGCCTGGACTCCCATCTCCTTAAGATAGTCAAGTCTGGATTGGATTCCCTTGAAGTCGCCGCAGCCGTCGCCGTCACTGTCGGCGAATGAATATACCAGCATCTGGTAGGATATTCCCGATTCGCTGGTGCGTTCCGGAGTCTCCGGCCCCGGAGTCGGAGTCGGATCGGGAGTCGTGCCTTTCTTGTCGCACCCCGCAAGGAGCGCGGCGGCCAGGACAAGGCCTATAAGCCTCAAGAGAAAAGAAGATCGTCTCATAATCTACGAATATAATAAAAAAATCAGACGCACCCTTGGCATATTCCTCCATCGGGTGCGTCTGAGATAGTCAGGATTTATTTGATTGAACCCGTCCCTGCGTTGAGATCAAGAGTCACCTCCTGTCCCTTCGTGCAGTTCACGCGCTTCTGGTCGTCCCCGTTGCCGCGATAGACGATCTTGCCGTCGAGGACGATGAACTCGCGGGTCCACCAATCCGAGTTGGCGATAGAGGACTCGGCATACATACGGATCTCACCGTCCCCTACAAGAGTGGCTTTGAGAACCTTGCCGTCAGCCTTGAACAGGGCTGCCTCCATGCCGGCGTCCCAGCCGCCGAAGCAGTCGCCCATTCCGTAGATCCTCGCAGGCTCGACGTGAACCATCTCGCGCTTGAGGTCAACATGAACCATGTAGAAGCCATCAGCTTCAACAGTGCAGTTGCCGCCATCCACGGCATAGCCGTCGTTGGTCTTGAGGCCGTGGAAATCCTTGCCCCAATCCCTTATAGGAGAGTACTTGAAGCCCTTCTTGGCAGAGAAGTAGCGGACGGTCCAGAACTGGCCTTCCTGCTTGCTGACAGGCGTCATCTCGACCACGCCGTCACTCTTCCAGTCCCAGTCTCCGAACTCATCGCCGATCATGTAGAGGCTCTCAGGGAAAGCCACGGTGCTGATGGTGACGGCGAGGGTCTTGGAGTTGAACACGACCTTGTAGTCACCGGCGGCGGGAACAGTGATGTTGTCGCCCGGCTGCACAGCCGTGAACTCGACGCCGACCTCCGGCGTGAAGCCTTTGGCGACACCGTAGGTGTTGGTTTCCTCCCAGGAGTAGTCATAACGGATCTTGAACCCTCCGGTGATGTTCACTACCGGGCTGGTCCAGACATCACCGTCCTGAGTCATCACGAAGTCCTTGCTCCAAGAGCTTCCGCCGATCTCGCCGATGAGGGAGAAAGCGGTCTTGTGCTCTTCGATGAGTATGGTCTGGGCGGCATAGTCGTAGGTGATGTCGTAGACTCCCTCTGCCCCCACCTGGATGTTCTTGTCACCGGCGGCGAACGCCTTGCCAAGCTCAGGCTTGAACACGCCGTAGGCATTGGCCGGATCGATGGTGCTTGTGGAGTTCTCCTCCGGTCCTCCTACCTTCACAGCCCAATCGTGGTCGGCGCGGATCTTGAACTCGTCGCTTGCGGTGAGTCTCACGCTACGGGCGATCCAGATGTCACCCTCGGTGTTGGTCATGTCAACGTCCGCCGACCAGCTGTCCCCGTTGATGGTACCGATGAGTGACCACGCGCCAGGCTTGCCTGGCTCAGGCTCGTCACCACCTGCGCTCGGCTCGGTCTTGCCGAACATCTTCTCGTTCAGCTCGACGGTACCCTTGTTAAGGTCAAGATAGACACGGTACTTTCCGGTACCCACCTTGATGTTGTCACCGCCCAACTTCGCGTCGGCGCCCCAGTTGTACACCCAGTCCTCGTCGGCGCGGAACTTGATCTCCTGGTCGCCGGTGACCTCAAGGTCAACCCAGAAGCGGAGATAGTCCTTGTTGAACGTCATCTCCACGTCAGGAGCGGCCCAGTTGTTGATCGTACCCACAATACCGATCTTGTCAGCGCCCCACTCCTTGGTCAGAACGAGGGCTTTCTTGTCAAGGGTGAACTTGTAGAAACGCTTGGCGTAGCACATGATGTTGTCGTTGGATCCATTGAGAAGCGTCACAGAGGCAGCCTCGGACGCATCGTCAGGATTAGCCGTTCCCCAGTTGCCAGTGGCTTCGTCCCAGGAAGCCGCACCGGTGAACTTGATGCCGCTCGCAGCCTTGTCCTCAAAGTCAACAACACCTGTGAATATGTTGCCGTCCTTGCTGTAGTTGTAGAGGAGCTGCGCCTTGTCGTGGCTCCATCCGCTGTAGTCGCCCATCACCCAGACGTGATCATAGATATCCTTGTCAAGGATCAGCTGGCTGTAAGGAACGAATGTGGCGGACAACACGCCGGAACGGGCCAGCGAGGACTCCACAGCCATGTTCTTGTTGTTCGCTAGCCATGAGTCAAGCCTGAGGTAGACCGTGAACTCCGCGCCAGGCTCGCCGCCCAGATTCAGGATCACCGAGTTGAGGGCGGACTGCTTGACGGTCACGGTCGTGCCGCCGATGGTGGCGGCGAGTTTCTCCTGCTTCCCGAAATCCTGAGAATCAGAGGCGTAGAGAGCGTATAGCACGCCGGCATCGACATTGTACTTCGGCTGTGTGAACTCGAAGGTCAGGTCAGCGCCGTCGGACGAGAGCGTGGTTCCGGCCAGGGTTCCCAGAGTCGGGGCCACGGAGGATGATGGATCGAAGACCAGCTTGTCCTCATCCGTCGAGCAGGAAGCCGCAAGGATTCCCGCAAATGCGATTATCGTGTAAAATAACTTTTTCATAATCTGTTAATAACCAGGATTCTGCTTAAGATTACCGTTAGCGTTGAGGTCGCTGGACATGATCGGATACAGGTTGAAACGATCGTCAACAGCCTTTCCGGCCTGCACGCCTCCCTTGAATTCCCAAAGGTACTTGTCGGAAGTGAAGAGTCCGAACCTGATCAGATCCTGACGGCGGAAGCCCTCGTAGTAAAGCTCGCGGCCACGCTCGTCGATGATGTTGTCAAGAGTGAGGGCGATGCTGCCCACACCCGCTCTCGCGCGTACAGCGTCAAGGTACTGCTGTCCCTTGGTCTTGTCGGCGGCTCCCCTGGCGGCGCACTCGGCGTACATCAGATAGGCGTCGGCACCGCGGAAGACAGGCCAGTCAGTGTCCACGAAGCCATCGGCCTGAGCCTTGCCGCCATCGTGGTTCACATTCAGGAATTTCATTGACTTCCAACCGTTAGACCAGCTGTCGGACTCACGGCGCAAGGCATCGACGTACTGATCGAACTCCTCGCCCCTGTAGAATGTGGCGCGAAGGTCAGCGTCCTCGAACTTGCTGGTGAAAGCCCCTGTCAGGGAAAGACCGCCCCAACCTGTGGAGATACCGATCGCAGCGGCGTCCATCTTGCCACCCGTGCAGCCGAAGACGAGATAGTTAGTGGCTCCGTAGGACTGAACAAGGATTCCATCCTGCTCCACGGCGAATATGATCTCGTCACCGTTGTAGGTCGTGTTGGCTGTCCAAAGGTGGTTGTCTGCCATGAATAGCTCCTGCCAGGCGCTGTACTTGCCGGCGCTCTTGGTGTGGAGAGGATATTCACTGATAATCTTCTCACAGACAGCGGCAGCCTTGTCGTACATCGCTGTACCCTTCCAAACCTCGGCGTTGAGGTAGAGTTTGGCGAGAATCATCTGCACCATACCCTTGTCGCAGCGGCCATATTCATTCTTACCCGGCTCGGCGAGGTCGCTGCCGCCAAGAAGGTCGTTGCACTCGCTCTCCATCCAGTCGAAGAGGTCGGCGCGGGAGATCTGCTCGGCTCCGGTTGAACCCACAGACTGATGCTCTGTCGCGAAAGGCACGTTGCCGAACAAGTCGATGGCATGGTAGTAGCTGAAGAGCCTGAGGGCTCTCGCCTCGGCGATGTAGGCGTTCTTCAGGGAGTAACCGCTGATGTCGCTGGCGTTGGAGCGGCGTATGAACTCGTTGCAGAGACTGATCTGGAAGAAGATACGGTAGTACATCGAAAGGATAAACTCATTGGATGCGTTCCAATTGAGATTGTGAATGTCAAAGAGGCCGCCATCGTTCCAGCAGCAAGTCGCCACATCCGTGGAGAGTTCCTCCATATTGAAAAGCGCTCTCATGTACTGGCCATAGCCGCCGTCCACACCTTCGATGTCCGGATCGCTGCTCGGCCCGGAGGATGCGGAGCAGGAAAGTCCCTGATAGCACTTGGCGAGAAGGGCTGTGAAAGCCTCCTGGCTGTTGAGCACGTCCTCAGGAAGCTCGATGTTAGGATCGATAGGCTTCACGTCAAGGTCACCTACACAGGACGTGGCCGCTGAGGCGAGCATTGTCGCGGCGAGGGCGACCGCTGTAAATCTGATAATATTTTTCATTGTCTATGTCGCATTAGAAGTTGAACTTGACACCAAGGATGTAGGTACGAGGCCTCGGATACATGTTGTTGTCGATACCGGAGAAGATCTCAGGGTCGATTCCACCGTACTTGGTGAAGCAGGCCACGTTCTGAACGGTCGCGAAGACGTTGAACGACATCGGAGTCTTCTGGCCGAAGTTGAACGAGCGGCTGAGGGTGATGTTGTCGATCTTCAGGAAGGATGCGTTCTCGACGTAAAGATTGGACCAATACTGGGGGTATGACGAGAAGTTGTGCTCCTTCGCCGTGGAATAACGGTTGTTCACGAAGTTGTTGGCCCAGAGGTCGGTCAGGAGGTCGCCGTTGGAGGCGATGTTGTTGTAGACATAGTTGCCGACATTTGAATGGGCGCTCATTGCGAGGGTCCACTGCTTGTACGCCACCTGCGTGTTGAAGCCGAATGTCCAGTCCGGAGCGGCATTGTGGAAGCAGTACTTGTCGTTGTCGTCGATCTTTCCGTCCTTGTTCAGGTCGGCATAGAGGCCTTCGATCGGCTTGCCGTCCGTGTCATAGACCTGCTTATAGACGAAGAACGAGCTAGGGGCGTGGCCGGTCTGATGGATCTGGACCATGTTGCCTGTACCGCCGGCGATACCGCCGGTAGTGATTCCGAAGTAGTCGGCGCGCTCGTCGTCGGTGGTAAGCCTGGAGATCTTTGTCTCATTGAAGGTCGCGTTGAAGCCCAGGGTCCAGCTCCAGTCCCTTGTCTGGACAGGAATGGCGTTGAACTCGAACTCGAATCCCTTGTTGGTAAGGTCTCCGATGTTGGCGTTCAAGTAGTTGGACAGGTTGGCGCCGGCGGCCACAGGAGTGCGGTTCAGGAGATCCTTGGTATCGCGCTTGTAGAGATCCACGCTACCGAAGATCCTGTCGCCGAGGAAGCCGTAGTCAAGACCGATGTTGTAGGTCGTGGTGGTCTCCCACTTAAGGTCGGCGTTGTAGCCAAGCGGCGTTATCGGAGTGATCACCTTGTTGCCGAAGTAGTACATCGACTGGTTCGTGTTGTACTTGTAGGACGACAGTGTCGGGTAGTCTCCGGACTGGAGATCCTGCTGGCCAGTCTGTCCCCAGCTGAGCCTGAGCTTCAGGGCTGAGACCACACCGCTGTCCGCGATGAACCTCTCCTTGCCGAAGTTGTAGCTTACCGCCACCGAAGGGAAGAGACCCCACTTGTTGTTGGCGAAACGGGAGGTGCCGTCGTCACGCAGGGTGGCGGTCACGAGAAGGCGGTCGTTGAACGAATAGTTCACACGTCCGAAGAAAGACACGAGGAAGTACTCGGTTCTGAAGGTGTTAGGACTGCTCAGATAGTAGTCGGAAGCGGTAGGAAGGGTGCCGTCAGCCTTGTACTTCTCGTTGAAAGTCGAATTGTAGAAGTGCTGCCAGGAGTAACCTGCCATCGCGTTGAAGGTGTGCTTGCCGAGAGTCTTGTCGTACTGGGCATAGAACTCAAGGGTCTGGTCACGCCTTATCTGGGAATAGTTGTTGTGATAACCGGAACCGGACTCCTGGGTGTTGTGGAATGACATTTCCGTGCCGGGAGCGACATCAACCGTACCGTCTGACTTGGACCAGTCCAGACCAAGGTTGAGGTTGAGGCTCAGATCCTCGAATCCATGGACCTTGTAGTTGAGTTGGGCGTTGCCGATGAAACGCTTGGCGTTGGACTTGTCAAGCTTGTCGTTCAGAAGGGCGACAGGGTTCATCTGGGCCTGTGCGTTGCAGTTATCGATGGTCTGCGTGCCCTTGCCGTAGTTCCACCACCAGTAGCCGTTCAGGCCGTTCGCGTCGTAGACAGGCTGGGTAGGATCCATGCGGACAGCGCCGCCGATGGCGTCCTGATTGGCGAACCTGTTGTCCATGTTCATCAGCTTGCCGTTGAGATTGACAAGAAGATGGTCGTCAAAGAAGCTCGGGGTGAGATTGACAGAGATGGTCTCACGCTCAAGGTTGGAGGTCTTGAGGGTACCGTCCTGGTTGTGGTAGCCGATGGACACGCGGTAAGGCATGCGGAAGATGTCGCTCTTCCCTACCCTGCCGGACACGGCAACGTTGCCGTCCAGAGTCCTTCCGAGACGGAAGATCTCCTTCTGCCAGTCGGTGTTCTCCTTGCCAAGGGCGGCGTAGGCCGAACCTCCGTCACCGAGATACCATTTCATAAGGTCACGCATCTCATCGCCTGTCAGCACGTCCACGTACTTGGCGTTCTGGCTGACGCTTCCGGTAAAGTCCGCGCTCACGTGGATGCCTTCGGCACCCTTGGAACCCTTCTTGGTGGTGATCATGATGACACCGTTGGAGGCTCTCGATCCGAAGATGGCGGTCGCCGAGGCGTCCTTCAGGACAGTGAAGCTCTCGATGTCGTTAGGGTTGATGGAGGAAAGCGCGTCGGAGACTCCGCTGATGCCTGTCTCGGAAAGAGGCAGACCGTCAACCACGACGAGAGGGTTGTTGTTGGCCTTCAGAGAGGAACCGCCACGGATTCTGATGGTGCTGGCGGAACCCGGAGCGCCGTCACCCATCGTGACGACAACGCCGGCGGACTTGCCCTGGAGCAGATCCGATGGTGATGTCACCATACCCTTGTTGAGCTGGTCGGCCTTCACGGAGGAGATCGAGCCAGTCATGTCGCTCTTCTTGACGGTACCGTAGCCGATCACGACCACATCGTCAAGAAACTCGGTGTCGGTGGTAAGAATAATCTTGGCCGGAACCTCGGAAGCCTTGAAAGACTGTGTCTTGTAGCCGATGCAGCTGATTTCGACAGTGGCATCCGGGCCGGAAACGTTAAGGATGTAGTCTCCGTCGAGACCGGTCGCGATACCGTTCTGCGTGCCCTGTTCCATGACAGTGGCACCGATGACCGGACCGGCGGCGTCAACTACAACTCCCTTCACCTGATACCCGCTCTGAGCGGATACGGTAGTGCCGACCAGGCAAAGAAGCAAGGTCGCCACGGCAGCTATAATCCTTTTCATCTGGAATGTTTGAATTGTTTGAATATTCATTTAATATGATTATTAAGGTTATTATTGTTTCCTTTCCTTTATGAGACGGACGCTCAGCGCGCCAAGCACAAGCAGGACACCCGCAGTGACGAGCATGTTCGCCTGGACTCCGCCCAGAAGTCTCAGCACCACTCCGCCGAGCGCCGCGGCGACGATCTGCGGAAGGCAGATGGTGCAGTTGAACAGGCCGAGATAGCTGCCCAGATGCTCCCCGTCGAGAGCGTTGGTCAGAAGTGTGAACGGAAGCGCGAGCATCGCGGCCCAGGCGGTTCCGATCAGCAGGTACGACACGCAGAGCAGGTACTGGTTGTGGATGAACGCAACGGAGATGAAGCCGACGGCTCCGATCAGAAGGCTCACCACATAGGCCAGTTTCAAGGAGCGGAACTTAGGAAGTACAATCGCCCACAGGATTGATCCGACAGCCTGCACGGCGAAGACTACCCCGACCCAGTTGCCAGCGGCCTGATAGCCCTCGGAGGCCGTGTCGGTGGCGTTCCAGCAGTTGGCGGCGATGGCTCCGTTGGAATAGGTCCACATGTACATGAACGCCGCCCAGCAGAAGAACTGCACGAGTCCCACGGTCCAGAATGTCTTGGGAGCATGGAGCAGCAGTCTGATGAGTCCCGGATTGTCCTTCTCCTCCTCAGCCTGACGCTTTGGATCGATGGAATGGAACTCGGCATATTCCTGAGGATTCATCTCCTTGACATTCAGGAAAGTGTATAGCACGCAGAGGATAAGGATCGCGGCGCCGCACCAGAAGCTCCAGATCACGGACGGCGGCACCTGTCCCTTTGGGGCGATGTTGGCGATGCCGATCCAGGTGAAGAAAATCGGGAAAAGGTAGCCCACCAGACTGCCGGCGTTGCAAAGAAGCGACTGGATCGAGTAGGCCTGAGCCTTCTGCTCCTCGCCGACCATGTCCCCGACCATCATCTTGAACGGCTGCATCGCGACATTGATTGAAGTGTCAAGGAATATGAGCGAGAACAGTCCGAACCACATGGCGCCGTTGAGTCCGAGGATCAGCCTTGAGGAGAAACTCAGGCTGCCGGCGTTCGGCAGGAAGATCATCACGAGAACCGAAATCAAGGCTCCGATCAGCAGATAAGGCTTTCTGCGTCCCATCCTGCACCAGGTTCTGTCGGACCACTTGCCGATCAGCGGCTGGACGATCATGCCCATCAGAGGCGGGAGGATCCAGAAGAAGCTCAGCTGGTGCGGATCCGCTCCCAAAGTGGCGAAGATCCTGCTGATGTTCGCGCTCTGGAGGGCATAGGCGATCTGCACCCCGAAAAAGCCGAAGCTGAGGTTCCACATCTCCCAAAACGTAAGTTTGCTCTTGGATTGCATTTTACGGTACTAATTTCAGTGTCAATTTCGGCGTAAATATAGTTGATTAGCACCGATTTGTAATTATTGAAACGATGAATGGAAAGAAAAAGCGGATGAATTGCTGGCTTTTAATGACGAAATGAAAGATATTTTTCTTAAATTGCAGTACTTTGGCGATTGTGAATAGTTAACGGTCACCCAACCATCATTAACGGCATGAAACTAAGGACATCATCCATAATCCACGCTTTCGCGCTGCTCCACGTGGCCACGGCGGTGCTGTGCAGGTTACTGAACCTCGGGGACGAACTGGCCCTGACCACGCTCACGATCGTCCTCACGGTCATCCTCTGCCTGAGGTACCGGCAGAGCGTGGAGTTCTCCTCCATCGTCATCATCATAGCCAACATTCTCGGCTACCTCCTCGGCAACGGGATCGCCGCGCTCGCAGGGACGTTCATCAACCACCCCCTGCTTTCCCCCGCGATCGCCACATTCACGACCACCGAACTGATGGGCTGGGGACTGGTCACCTTCATGAGACGCTACGCCGACAGGTACGGAAAAGAGTCCAAGGCAAGAAGCTTCGAGATCACATGGCTCTCCGTCGCCGTGGCCATCATCTTGATTGTCAGGATTATAATCTACATATTCAGTTCCACCCTCTTTGAAGGGGGATCCGTGGTGAACGCGGTCGCCGCATTTGCCGACAACACCTTCATCCTTCTGGTGATGGTCTGCCTGACGATCCTCTTCGTGGAGCAGACCAAGAATATGTCGGACCGGAAATCCTCGGCCGGACACATCCTCGCAACTGCGGTCTTCCTGATAGCGATTTCCGCTGTCGCCGCGGCCCTTGTCGGCTCCGGACTGCCGTTCGAATTCCGCCGCCCTTCCTCCGCGAAGAGTTTCCTGGAGCTCGCCCTGGTGGCGTTCATAGCGGAAGTGATGATCTATTCCGTGATCTACATGATTGAATATGCCCGCCGCAACGCCGAGAAGGAAAAGAATCGCGCCGACCTCGCCAAGTTCCAGTACCTCAACCTCAAGCAGCAGGTCAACCCGCATTTCCTCTTCAATTCGCTGAACATTCTGGACGCCCTCGTGCTGGACGGAAGGGACAGGGAGGCGAGCGAGTATATTCATAAGCTGGCGGGAATCTACCGCTACATGCTCCGCAACGAGGAGGAGGGCACGGTGACGCTCCGGGACGAGATGACCTATGTGGAGATGTACCGCGACCTGCTGAAGGTCAGGTTCCAGGAGGGGTTCGACGTGGAGGTCGGCATCCGGCCCGAAGACTTGTCAAGGCACGTGGTTCCGTGCTCGGTTCAGCTCCTTATTGAGAACGCCACGAAACACAACGCAGTGTCTCCCGCCAAGCCGCTGAAAGTCAGTGTGATGTCCGACGGGGAGACACTGACGGTGACGAACAACCTCATTCCGAAAATCACCGAGGCGCAGTCCAGCGGATTGGGTCTCAACTACATACGCCAACAGTACAGGGATCGTTCCGGCAAGGGGATCGAGATCATCCGTACTGACGATTTCTACAAAGTAAAGTTGCCGCTCTTATGAAAGTCCTTATTATAGAAGATGAAATGATGGCCCGAAGGAGCCTTGAGAAGATGCTGGAGGCCAATTTCCCGGACATCGAGGTTGTCGGGGAATGCGCTTCGGTCAGCGAGTCTGTAGCCCGGCTCAAGGAAAGGCCCGACGAGGCGGACTTGATATTCATGGATGTGGAACTTTCTGACGGAGAGTGCTTTGAGATTTTCCGGCAGGTGGCCGTGAAGCCTCGCGTGGTGATGACGACTGCTTACGACAGCTATGCCGTCAAGGCGTTCGAGGCTGGCTCTATCGACTACCTTCTCAAGCCGATAGACGCTTCCGCCCTGAAAAGGGCCGTGGAGCGGTGCCGCCAGTTCTCTACCGGAGATCTGGACGTGGAGAAGATCCTCGGGGCGATCTCGCGCAAGGACTCCGGCCACGGCTACAAGGAGCGCTACCTGGTGCAGTTCAACGACAGGATCGTGCCCGTGAAGGCTGACGAGATTGCGTTTTTCTATTCAGAGGACAAGAACAATCATGTCGTGACGCACGGCGGAGCGGTATATATCGTTGATTCAACGATGGATTCGCTCATCACCGATCTTGATCCCGAGCGGTTCTTCAGGATTTCCAGAAGCTGCATATTCGCGAAGGATGCGATCGAGTGTGTGACCAAGCTGCTTGGCGGGCGGCTCCGGGTGACACCTAAGGTTCAGCTTTCGTCAAATCTCGGCCAGGCGCCTGACCTTACCGTCAGCCGCTCCAGAGCCGAGGACTTTCTGGGCTGGCTGGAGAGTTGACAGCCCTCCTCCCCCGACTCCCTCCCCGTGCGCAGGAAGGCCGGTTCCGCTCACCAAACCGAACGAATCACCAGTCTCGTGAGCAAATGGGGCTGTTCCGCTCACCAAGGAGCAGGCCAGGTGGCTCTGGTGCGCAGGAAGGCCGGTTCCGCTCACGAAGAGTAATCGATGCGGTCATGGTCGGTCGGCAGTCGGCAGCGGGCTGTTGGCAACGGGCAGTTGGCAGCAGGCAGCGGGGAACGGGCAGCAGGCAGCGGGGAACGAGCAGCAGGCAGCAAGGAACGAACTGGGAGGCGAAATCGTTTGCGAAAAGGCTCGGCGGCTAAAGCATTAATTATTCAGCACTTAAATGCGGACAATTGTTTGCAGATTAGAATTATTCTTACTACTATTGCAAAAAATTGCAGACGGCAAGACCGAGGGAAAGTCGTGGCTGACCAGCATTATTTCGGATTTCCCCCAACACGATACAAACTGAAGTTTAACAAAAACGTATTGATTTTATGAGTAAGACCAACACGCTTTCAACTGACTCCAGAAAAGGGTTGAATACGGTTCCGGAAAAGAGACCGGGCCACCGCCACTCCACTCCCTGACAGTCCGGAAGCCTCAGGCGGGCTTAAAGCATTGCCGGGCCGTATTATCAGATTCTATGTGCAAGGTTTCAAAGGAATGACGTGGGGACGCATCTTGTGGGTTCTCATATTCTTGAAACTTTTCATCCTGTTCGCTGTCCTCAGGGTGTTCTTCTTCAGGCCTGCCCTCGCCGGCAAGACCACGGAAGAGAAAATCGAAGCGGTGGGAAACAATCTTTCATCAATGAATATTACTGTGAATGTCCGGTGCGATGGGCAATCGCCGCCTGACGTGAGATAAGTTCAATCACGCCCGAGATTGCCCCCGGGCGCAAAAGTCCAACACTATGATAGAATCAGCCTTAGTCGATTGGTCAAGGGCGCAGTTCGCCCTGACTGCCTGCTATCACTGGATCTTCGTCCCGCTGACCCTCGGACTGTCTGTGATAATGGCCATTATGGAGACGCTCTACGTCATCCGCAAGGTGGACTTCTGGAAACACGCCGCGAAGTTCTGGATGAAGATATTCGGTATCAACTTCGCCGTCGGCGTCGCGACAGGAATCATCCTTGAGTTCGAGTTCGGGACCAACTTCAGCAACTACTCGTGGTTCGTCGGCGACATATTCGGAGCGCCGCTCGCCATCGAGGGAATCTTTGCCTTCTTCATCGAGGCCACCTTCGTCGCGGTGATGTTCTTCGGCTGGGGAAGAGTCAGTAAAGGCTTCCATCTGGCCTCAACATGGCTGACCGCCATCGGAGCGTCCCTTTCCGCCTACTGGATTCTCGTGGCCAACGGCTGGATGCAGCATCCAGTCGGGATGGCCTTCAACCCGGACACTGTCCGGAACGAGATGGTGGATTTTTGGGCCGTCGTGAGCAACCCGATGGCCGTCAGCAAATTCTTCCACTCAGTACTGAGCG
>OHHE01000181.1_pt1 | contig 14537 bp, 16 predicted proteins | sample 1567971 | NCBI WGS metagenome assembly OHHE01 (sample SAMEA3879508, study PRJEB24766) | human gut metagenome | biome: human-associated habitat; feature: feces | place: USA | collected 1985/1987 | reverse complement strand
AACGAAAAGGGGCAAGAATGTCGCCCAAGGGTGCCGCCCGGCACTCACAGGCAACGAAAAGGGGCGAAAACGCCGCCCAAGGGTGTCGCCCGGCACTCACAGGCAACAGAAAGGGGCATAAACGTCGCCCAAGGGCGCAGGGCTGAACTCTTAGGCGACAAATAGGGGCGAGAACGTCGCCCAAGGGCGCAGGGCAGCACTCTTAGGCGACAAATAGGAGCGGATTCGTCGCCAGTGGGTGCAGAGCGAGCCACGCGGCACTTATTTCTTTGAATATATTCTGTCAAGCTCCGATTGCGAAAAGCGCCTAAACCTCGCCTGCCAGTAGGCGGATTTCTCATCTTCGAACTCACCGCGGTCGATCTCCGACACCTTGCCGGCCCGGTGCAGGATGGTGTTGTTGCCGTCCCCCATGTGCTCAGCCCAAGTGAGTTCCGCGAACGGCGAGTCCTGCCGCTGCCCGATGTGATGCAGCTCGTACGGATCACCATTCGAATCACGCGGAGGATAACCCTCCCCGATCAGATCGGCATTATTGTAGTCCTTCCACCTGTCCCAGTCCGCCAATCTGCTTTTCAGCCAATCCTTCCTACAATTGAACGCCGACCAGTCGATGTCCGACCGGATGAGCGCCGGCCGCCCTCCGACCACCGCCTCCCTAAGCCCCGCCCGGATGTAGATCCCAGCCTCCTCCAGGGAGCCAATGCTGGACAAAACCCTATCCGACCACCCGGTCCTCAGCCGAATGGCCAACTTCTCCGAAAAAGACAACATATTCCAAACCGTCTCCAGTGAATCGTGAATATTCCTACCTCCGCCGCTCCCAGGTCATCCCCTGGTTCCGCGAGGCGAAAAGCCCCTTGGACGTACCAGCCAGCAGCACCGCCCCGTCCGTCGCCAGGGTCTGGAACTCCCCCACCGCCGAATTATTGTACCGCGTCACCCAAGTCGCCCCGCCATTCCGCGACCAATACAGACCCTTGGAAGTCGCCGCGAACAAGTCCGCCCCCATCACCAGCAGATCCCGGAACGTCCCCACCGAACTCATGCAGAACCTGTTGTGCCAAGTCCTCCCCCCGTTAGATGAATATTCAATACTATTCTTCTGCGCATTGATCCGCAGAAACTCGCTTCCGCAGGTTACCAGTTGTGGCATAATGGATTGTCTCCAATAAGCCAAATATGAATCGATTGAGTCTTTTTCATATTCTAATCATCTGGATATTCATCACCAAACATCATATCCATACTATCCTCAATGGTAGCATCAGTCACATCTTGATAATCATCAGGATTCTTTTCGTAATCTTCATACTCTTCATCAGAGAGATCATACAGCGTTCTTTCCATAAATAAGCGTTTTGTTTAAAATACTACAATTATCTGTTTACTAGTAAATTTCCAACCTAAATACATCCAAAGCATAATAGCAACTTGATTTCCAACTCATTTTTATTTATGAATAATCAAAACTGGCCGATGTATTCTATAATATCATCTTTCAAAAACTGTCTTCATGTTTCCCGTCATTCCACTTTCTGAACATTCAATACAAGTGACGAATGCTCCTCTAATTTCAGTTATCTCCCAATAATTTTATTTCAGAGGCAAGTCTAACTATATCACCTACTTTGTGGTGGTAGCCAGCAACGCCGTTCCGTCGGTCGCCAGCGAGAGGAACTCCCCCACCCCGGAATTGTTGTACCGCATAGTCCAAGTCGCCCCGCTGTTCCGGGACCAATAAAGCCCCTTTGATGTGGCCGCGAACACTTCCGTCCCCATCACCAGCAAATCCCTGAAAGTCCCCACCGAACTCATGCAGAACCTGTTAAGCCAAGTCCTGCCACCGTTCGATGAATATTCAATACTGTTCTTCTGCGCGTTGATCCGCAGAAGCTCGCTCCCGTAGGTTACTAATTGTGGCATAGAACCCGATTCTACCAGCAATCTGTAGGCTGACCGGGCATGCTCCGGAAAAGTTTGCACCGCAGTTCTGCCGCCAGCATCGCACGCTCATATCAATGTGCACTTGAAAGCTGTCTGTGCCATTCTGATTCTTTTTCCATGCCTACCAGGGAAAGAATCGGGCATCGGAACAGAAGTCTCGCTTCAGTTTATATTGAAACTTTTATGCGACTTGAACTAGGTGAGCATGCTCCAGAATATGTAGGTGGTCATCACTGAAATTCGCACTATCTATGGCAATTCTTTTTGTACGACATAGCCTTAATCTGCCTTTGCACGTCCGCAATATAATCATCGATAGCGTCAACTTTGCCGAAATCATCCTTAATACTTGAATAGGTCATTTCAAATTTCCGCAATGCTGTCTTCAGTTTAGCCATCTGTATTATATCGGCGGCCGCCTTCTCACGTCTTGAATCTGCCTCAGCCGCCAATAGTTCATTCATTCCTGAACGCAAATCATTAAATAACTTGCGCTCAACACTATCTTTGTAAGCAGCCATCAACAGGCTGAGGATGTCGCTACTGTCCATTTTCGACACGACCCATCTGGTTGACTATCTCCGTGATGATGACACGGAAGTCCTCTCCGGTTATCTGCTGGTTGCTCTGAGCGTAAAAATCCTGCATCATACCACGAATCACGTTCATGCGGTCAACAACACTCTTTGTGTCTGCATTCTTCTTCTCCGCATAAGCTTGCGCCTCGGTCATAAGAAGTTCACGATCCTTATCCATCTTCTGGAGGATAAGTTCACCTTGGGTTTTCATCTTCTTAATTTCTGTGATCTCGGTCGCAAGTTTCATTATGTTATCAAAACCTTCGGATACCACATCAAGTTTTGTCTTCGTGGCAACCTGCTGATTGTCAACATTCGGTTTAGTAATTTCAACTTTTGGATGTTCGACGATTACATTCTGATCGTCCTCCATTTGAAATCCATTCATATTCTATTGATTTTTAATTATTTCGTATTGTTCTTCCTATCATTTCAGAAAGTTTTACATCCTTCAAGCATTGCTCAGCATTATGTGGTTTTTCTTCGTCAAAAGAGCTCTCTATTTCATCTGCTATCATTAGGACTGTTTCTATATTCATATCCCTTAGTTTATTAACATCTTTGACAATTCCTTCTTTCGTCTCTTCCCCCCATTTGTCAACACCTTTGGCCACACTCTTCTTAAGCTTACGTTTCCAAGTACTGTACTCAATTGCCACGAAAGCAAGTTCAAGGACGGCAGCAACAACAGCTCCAACTGCCTTCATTGATGTCGCACCTATTCTCTTCAAAACATGTTTTAGTGCATTGTGCGTTTCTCTTGAGAATGTCTTCCCGAAAATGTCCCCAACTTTTTTAAGAAGATGTGATGCGGCATTCGCAATTCCGGCATTTGCGCCACCAGCCCCTCCGAATTGGATGAAATATTCACCCAGGGCTCCTGTTCCTAACTTCTGGATAACTTTTGCACCTACATTTTGAACCGCAGCATCCAGATTCGAATTGATTCTAACGTTAATTTCATTGCTGAAATTTACAACTTCTTTTTGAATATAGTCATCTAGTCTATTATTCAAATCGGTCAAGACTACATCGACATAGTCCGTAATTGTCTCTCCGCATACGTTACTGATTGTATAAGGAAGAAGATGTGCATTTGTATATGCAATCATTTCCTCCATCTGCCCTGTCTTTTCGCTGTCTATATCCGAATTCAATCTATTGACTATCTCAATTTTTGAGCTTTCTATCTTACCAGGCAAATCAGCGATCAACTTGTCAAAGGTCGGATTGATCATTGAATCAACTGCACTACGGATGCGTTTTGCCGTTGATTTCTCCACTTCTAGTATGGCATTAAATTCTTCTTCGGACATGACAGCCGAAGCATACCTCGCCTGAATGATGGAATCACATCTCTCATATAGGTCAATTACGTATTCATCAAATGCATTCTCAAGTTTTTCTATTCTATCTGCCGATGAAATCGTCTGACTTATGTATGACCATAATTCAGGACATTTGGGTAACGCATAGTTTTCACCTTCGGACAGAGGCGTATCTTTTATAAAGAACAATCGGGGGACCTGACCTAAAATATCGTGAGCGTAATTGTATATCTCAATAATCCTTCTGTCTTCTGCGTTGGTATCTGTTGGGCATCGATTTATCACTAGTATTACTTCGACATCCGAACGTATCAATTCCTTGAGAAATCCCAAGAAGACATAATCCTCATCTTGAATGCCGATTCTATAATTGACCACATATGCAACAAGATCACTATTAGGTAGAAAGTCTTTTAATACCTCCTCGTGCTCTTCTACGATTGAACCGTATCCCGGAGTATCAAAAATCCTCAATCCACTAAGGCTCGCACTAGACACATATTTAGTCAAGCGCAGTCTACTTAGGTCTTTTTCAGGATTCTCAGCATACAAAATGAATTGCTCTTTGCTTATCCTCTTGGCTGTTGCATTTTTATATATAGCCAAGAAACTATCATCCTTCTTCTCCGCTGAGATTTCGACCTCAGTTATTGCAGCAGTGGACGGTGATGCCTTTACGGGAAGTATATTCTCATTTAAGAGCCCATTAATTACGGAAGATTTGCCACTGCTGGTTTCTCCCAAGAATACAAGATATGAGTCAGGATGTGTAATCCTTTCATACAAAAAAGAGGACAAAGCCTTTATATTTTCATCTCCTGTGGCTTTAATCAGGGGTTCCAAAGCCTCAAGTTTTGCCAACACTTTTTCAAACATTTGCAACTTCCTCCATTTTTCTCGTTATAAATTTAATATCATCTTTCAATGTGTTATCCGCTTCAAATTTTTGAGAATCTTCAACATCCATTTTAAGATTCTCAAATTGTTCTTCGCGATTGCGCAGAATTTGTTTCAAAGCCTCATAGGATTTATCGAAAAAGACTTCAAATTTGCAGGAGATTGTCTTTTTGAAGGTTTCTTCAGACTCAAAAATTGAGGCCTCTATCTCTGATTTTGTAGTATTCCCCCTATGCTTTGTGACGCCATCTTTCACCTTCTTACCGATAAAACCGGCAGCAGCAGTGATACCAATGCCAGCTAAAAAGCCAACAAGAGCCCCAACCGGAGCCAGAGGTCCGCTTAGCGCAGCTCCCGCTGCAGTTAACTTAGCCGTGATAGCAGATCCAGCAAAAAGACCTCCTACTCCACCACTAGCCGATGCTAGCGGTGTCAGGACCTTTTCATATTTTGTTTTCTTGGCTTTATAAAACGATGAGGTGTTAAAATTAATGTCGTCATCCATACTGATAATCTGATTGTATCTTTCAATCTGCTGCTCAACACTTAGTTTGAGATCATTGATATAATCAAAAACAGCGTCAAATAACTTCTCGGCTTCTGTTTTCTGAATATCTTCAAAAGCATTGGACAATTTATCACCATCTACGACACCCTTATCGATAATATTATGAATGCCGGCTCTTATTTTTCCTGCATATTCGCCTGTTTTCTCATTAACAAAACCATACACTTCATCTTCCTTGTCCCTCAACATTTTCTTTGTCTCATTGAGTTTAATCTTGAGTTCCTCGGTTTCAGATTGGAATCGGGCAATACGTTCTTCCCCTTCGCGGATTTTGTCAGCCTGCGATTTCGACTGCGCCTCAATCCTAGCTTCGATGCGGGAGCAGATAAAAGCCAACGTATTTACAACCTTTTCCTTTAAAGCTTTTGACATACTAATATCCCAATTGTCAGACAGAGAGGAGATTGTACTGACCAATTCAGATATATTTGAATCATCAATCTGTTTCTGATTATGCTGTAGTTCGCCTGCTATACCATCATAAGCACTGACTACTATAATGTGCTCATCAAAAGGATTATTCAGTTGCTCAGCAATTTGTTTCAGACGCATCGTATTGTACTGCACGCTCTCAGTTACCGCTTGTGGAGTGTCATTAGCCCATCTGTTCTGCACAAACAAGGCAATAGGGAACTGAGACCAAACACTCTTGATAAACATGGCTTCCGTTTTTCGAATTGTCGGGACCGTGGGAATTACGAAAATTGCAGTACAGAGATTTTTAATATAACGATTCGTTGTCTCCTCATTAGCTCTGGTGAGGCTACCAACACCCGGCAGGTCAACAATGGTCAATCCTTTCGCCAGAAGATCTTTTTTTCTATGGAGAACGATTCGTGATACCTGCTTTTCGTTGCCATGATTGGAGTTGTTATCCACATATTCATACAATTCATTTTTTGTATGAACAATCTTGGTCGATGTGTCAGAAGAAAAATACACCTCAGCCTGCTCTGTCTCGCCATATTTGACTTCAACTGGAACACATGTGGTTTCATCCGCTTCGCTTGGCATTATATCCTCCTTGAGAATAGCATTGATGAGTGTACTCTTTCCCATGCCCTGCATGCCTAGAACCGGGATAATCAATTCCTTGTTATCAGAACGCAAAACTGCCTCCTTGAGAGATGCTCCAACTTCCTGTCCCGGGACTGAATACCGGTCAAGTATCTCGACGAGTTTATCGTCTACAAATTGCTGTAAAGTCATAACCTTATTGTTTTTTCAATTGTTTAACTGCCTTGCGAGCTTTAAATCTCCAGAATGGAATTGAGTGATATAACACCTCATTTAACGTATTCTGGATATACTCTTGATTTTCCTTTATGATTGACACCTCTGATGCCATAGATTCCTTGAAGGATTCCACGTCCTTTGAAATTGCAGAACATTCTCTCTCGACAGAGGTAACTCTGTTATCTACAAATTCGCGGAACTCTTTGATTGACGACAGCGTTTGAAATGCCTTTTCCTGATTGTCAGAGAGGATTTCAGACTTTGCGGACAAAGCGTTATTCGTAATTCTATCTGAAGCCGCTTTGGTATTCGCAATCAACCTCTCCTCGTTTTCGCAGATTATCGTATTCAAATGTGCGAACTCCGCCTTGATACCATTTCGAGATGAATCAAAGGAGGCTCCCATCTGATCGCTATATGATTTGTGTGATGCAGCCAGAGAGTTTGCCAGATCTTTTAATTTACCATCAGCTTCTTGAAATGATGTAGAGAGCGATTCCTGTATATTCTGGAGGGTCTCAGCGTTCTGAGACAATTGTTTTGACTGAGATTTTAATGCAGACTGATTTTGCTCAAATTGATTCTTTTGCTCAGCTTGAGAATTCTCAAATTGTTGCCGAAGATTAGAGTCGGTCTGGTTTACCGTATCCGTTATTGCACTTACAATATTGGAAATCTGTTCCTTTCCTTGGGCAAACAGAGTATCAATAGTATCAACGATATTCTTGAAGTCTGAAGTTACATCGTCTGCCATATCATTCTGTTTTTCCTGCAGGACGGATATTGACGACTTAACGTTCTCAATTAAGGATGAAAGATTAGTGAAAGAATCTAAGTGCCGCTCTCCGAAGCCAGATAGTGATTTTGTAAGGGAGTCTTTCAAGTTCTCAAGATTTGCCAGACTCTCACGGACTGAATTTTCGACATCACCCTTAGTCGCCTGCTTATCAAGAGGATTATCTGAAGTATATTCTTTGACATCTACATTCAGCTTACTTGAAACAATTTTTATCAGATTCTCTATGCCCCGCTTAATTTCATCCGATTTAGTGGACGACTCATCCATAGAATCTTGTATATCATTAATTCTGTTCAACTTTGTCCTTAGGGCATCAATAGCATCAGATGAAGAACTTATCTTGCCTTTCAGTTCTCCCAAGGCGTCGGCGAATCCTTCAGAGATTCTTCCTTCCAACTCTGAAATCATCTTCTTGGTGCTTTCATCAACCTGCAATATTATTGGTTTCTTCTGTTCCATATTATATTTCAAAAGATTTCAACATGTCATGAATAACGTTATTTGACTCTTTATCATAGAGGTATCCGAATCTTGATTTAAGATCGCTTGCAATGGAGATACTATCTGATTGAAGAGAGAGTCCAGTTTCTTGAATGGCTGCAATAGCCAAATTATAAATCGGGTTGTTGTGAACCAGAAGGATATCATCACAACGATTCAAGTCATTCTTTATAAAGTCTCTCAATTCAGTCAAGACACCACCTACGTCTTTTGTTGCTATGGCTTCGGCGAAGTCCTGAACAACAAATAGGACCTTCATGGCTTCTGGAATTACACCGGTAGTCAACAATGGATATATCTGTTTTTCCGCAGAACCAATCTGAGTTGCATTTACCAGTATAAGAATTACATTAATCCCACCAAGTTTCAAATGCTTGACAGAGCCTCCTGAATGAAACAAAGAGAGCCTGTCATCAATATGAGCTTGACCATCTTGAATGGATTCGGTTGATACCTTGTAATTGAAAAACTTATCAAGGCATTCCGTTTCCGAAAACTTATCCCAACCTAAAATCAGAATGTTATTTTGACTGCAATGAATAAAGCGCTCTATCGTCTGAGCATGAATCTTCCTTTTTATTCTATCTGCCACTTGATAAAAAGCATATGAAAAAAGAGGACATTCTATCTCTACCAAATTATCTTCTGGCCTTTCAACCGGAGCATTTATTGTCTTACCATCTCTTCTTTCGTCAAATCTTATCGATTGCGATAAACCAGACAAATCTCTTGAAATATCACTATATTGCTGAGCTTCAAGAATCTTGTTCTGCCGAGCTTTGAAAGATTGTCTTCTGAGTTCAATCTCCTCTACAAATCGCTTTTGAATATCCTTTAACCTCTTTTCAAACTTATCAGAGGACTCTTTGAATACTCTTTTAGTAGAAAGTATATAATCGATAATGAGTCGCTCTGTAGCCTGATCATCAGTATGTGTGTGTGCTGAACATATGTATAACCGGAATCTGTTCCGCCAAAGGGGTTCAATCTTTTAAAGAATCCCATGACTCCCTTCTCTTTTACACGCTCACTAATCGTAGTCTGGCACAAATGAGGGACACGTATGCCAGATAGAGTTACCGGTACAGTTATATCCCGTTTTTCGACATTCAGTTCTTCGCATTTTTCAGAAAAAAATTCTTCCGCGTTATGCATTTCTGATATCAGTCTATCTTCTATATTAGATATCTGTTTCCGCACATTAGATACAGTACTTTCTGTAAAATGGCCAAGGCTCATATATTTTTCGCAAAGTGCTGCTGTGTCTAAAATAATTGAGGCGAGATTACTCTTTATATTGGATATATAATTTTCAATATCCTCTTCAAAACCATCATACTTAAATGATTCCTGAAAGGATACAATGCAATTATCGCCTCCAGCTGCTTGTTTGGCATCCGATGCAAGTCTATCAATCTCTTTTTTTGCCCTTAACAATCTGCTCTTTGTTACAATAGGACGAATTGATGAAATTATTTCATTTATTGCGTCAACAAGTTTCTGGTAGTTCGACTTGGAAAGCAAATCATCATCATCTGTCGTCCTACCCTCTAAAGCCCATTGGGCGGAATACTGGACAATTCTTGCTGTTCCTTTATCTTTGAGATTTGATGAATCGACAACTCGTTGCAATCTGCGCCTATGATCTTTTGCTATATCGTTCGCACTTTTCAGTCCATCAGCACTCGGGACAATCGAATCAATCATATTCTGCACGAGAATCACCGGCATATTGGATGTAGAATTCTCTGCAATCGTATTAAGAACAGACTGGAGCTTTTGATCGGAATTTGTCTTACAGGTTGTAACAAGGATGCATAAGTCAACCGTAGGCAAGAGGCTGGCCATCGTAAGTTTCTCATGCCCCTCGTATCCAAAAGCATCTAAACCTGGACTATCAACAAGGATGACATCCTTACCTAAAGGAAAGTTAGGCGAGCACAATTCCAACTCCTTGACATGCTCTTTATTATTGGCGTTGAACCCTTCATCGGCATAGAATGAGATAGCATTCTGATCACAATCCTTGCCAGAGAGCACAAGCTTTTTACCATCCTCAAAGTATACTACAACCTTTCTCTCTTCTGAATAATGGCAACGAACTAATTGGCTGGATGACGGACAAGCACGTGATGGAAGAACAGACTCTCCCATCAAGGAATTTATTAGAGTTGATTTACCGCTGCTAGTTACCCCAATGACACCTATGCGGTATGTATTTCCTATAGAAGCATCCCTCTTATTTTCTAGAGCTTTAATATCGGCAGCATATTGCTCACGAATTTTCTCATTCGTATTGAGGATACGAATAACTTCGTTAAAAATCTCTATTACATTGGAGGACTCCATCCAGCCACACCCTTATGAAAAAAAACTATCCCAACGACTTGAAATCAAAGTCGTTTGCATTACAGCAAGTCTTCTTGAAATCAAATCCGTAGTTTCTCATATAAGCCTCTGCAACCTCCTTCGAACCATCGGTCAAGGGAGTGCCAAGATGAAAGTGCATTGTCACAGTCACGGACATCTCGGGAGTGAGGACCTGTCCATTGACGCGCTTGATGCGTTTAGGGGGTATTTGAAAAACATTCATTTAGTCTGATTTAAGTAAGATGTAAATAATAACCCGCATCACTTAAAATTGTAATAAATTGACTTTAAGAGCAATCCCTAATTATCTCGATTGATACAACTTGTTTTTTCAACATTACTTAACTACAATCCACTTCACATCATCTTTTAGTCAATCTAATAGTCCCATCAGGTTTGAATTCAACAGTATATCCCCTTGAAAGACCGTACATTGCGACGGCACCTCCTATAATGATGGCCAACTCTGCTGCGGATATTGTCAAGGTTCCCACTGTCAATCCAGCGGCTGTTGCCGCTAAAGAAGCTCCGGCCGTAAAAGGTGCAGCTATTATTCCTCCTGCAATTGCAGCAGCAGAAGCGACTTTTGCTACTTTCTTTTTCTTTTGTTTGGATTTGGCTTTTTCTCGAATTTCATCAGCAAGTGAACCAACAATGATTATACGACTCTCCTTACGTTTTAGTGCTTGCTCAAGATCTCGTCTGTTATTAATAGTTATCATAATTTGATATTTATAATTTGATATTTCAATTAGCATTAAAATGTATGTATATTACAAACTCATATAATAATTTGGCAACTTATCGTTATCCGTATTAGAAACTACTTGCACTTACCTTTTATAATGGAACGAATCCAACCAATGATGTTAGGTGTCGAGGTCATATAATCCCCAAGGAATCCATCCGGATAGCTTTTGGTGCCGCATTTGGGGCAGGGCATGGGTGTGGAGCGGGCGGTGGCGTTGTCTTCGATGTCGAGGGCCTTGAAGACGTGGCCGCAGTTGGGGCAACGGAATAATGTGGTTCCTCTCAGCATGGTTGTTTTGCTTTTGTTTTTTTAGTTAGATTTTCTTTATCAACTTGTTAGAAAATCCGACAATTATTTTTACTCTACAAAATAAGCTCTTTTCAGTGCCATAATCAGGCATCTTGAAAGAGTCGTTTCTTATAACGCTGTAAATATATTCATTTATTTTGTGAATAGTTGGTTGATTTTTGGTCCATATTTGGTCCAAATGAAGGTGGAGGAAGACTTGGTTACGCACGGGAGGGCTGCCTAGGTTGTTTCATGAGGGAAACGGCAAGGTCTGCACACGTGTGGGACAAGGGCTGGGAAACCGTGCTGGCGGTGCCGCAGGAGGGATCGGAAGAAATACCGAAAACAGAATTGCATCAGGTACGCCGCACGGAGCCTTCCGGAGCGGGTCCCAGTCGCAAATCTGTCTTGGGGCAAGGGGGTGCGTGACCTACTCAGCGGCGATCGGGCGGAATTTGGTTTTCCATTGGCTCCAGCCGGAAGCTGTGCGGTATTTTTCCAATGAAGCTGCCGGAACTCGGATCACATCAGCATATTCACCCAGATAAATATCATCCATAACAGGGGGATCCTCCGCCAAGATATTGACTGCTTTCATCGACTCACAACCCTTGAAAGCATCCTCCTCTATCCGGACAACTCCCGCAGGGAGGGTCAACTGCCTGAACGCACAGTTCATAAAGGCCATTTTACCAATCTCCGTCAAAGCTTCGGGAAGCGAGGTGAACTCCAAAGAGACACAGCCCGCAAACGCCTCTTCGTCAATTTTTGTAATCCCCGCCGGAAGGCTCTTCAGCTTCAGATTCCCGCAGCGGTTGAACGCTCTGAGCTCAATAGTGGTCAACCCTGACGGAAGTTCAGTCAAGGCAAGTGTCTCACACTCCTCAAAAGCCTGGAGGCCAATAAACGTCAAACCGTCAGGAAGCTTCTTGAGATTCAATTTAGTTATACATCTGAACGCGCTCGGGCCTATAGAGACCAAACCGGACGGCAACTCTTCAGGAAGCACCCCATTGCTTCCCTCAAAGGTTCCTATCTCAATAGAAGTCAAAAGAGGAGGAAGTTTGGTCAAGTTCACGTTATCACAATGAGAAAAAGCATAAGCGCCTATCGACCTCAACGTCTCTGGAAGCGAATTCAATCTTATGTTTCCACAACCGGCAAACGCACTATGCCCTATGTCTTCGAGACCATCAGGCAGCTGTGTCAGACACAAGTTGGGACAGCCTGAGAACGCACTGTTCCCTATTCGGATCACCTTGGCAGGCAATTTAAAATCAATCAGGTACTTACAGCCAGAGAATCCATCGTTCGGGACAGCTGTGAGTCCTGTGAAATACTCAAACTCTTTGAATGAACGGATGTCTGTACTGCGAGAGAATGCACTTCCGATTGTCCTGACATCTGCAGCCTCCTCATATGACAATTCGCCATCGCCATCCTTGTCCCAATTAGAAACGCAAATCGCCTTGACAGCGGAATCCTCAAACTGAATCTTATTTCCGTCAGGAACCGGAGGTTCCGGCGTGTCGTCATCAGACAAGGCTCTGTATTTACCCTTCCATTTACTCCAGTTAGCGGCGGATTCATATTTCGGAATAGACCGTTTCGGCACATAAATAGCCTCAGCCACGTTGCCAAGATGTGTGTCATGCATTTCAGGTGGTTCCGAAGCGCGAATGCTGACAGTGGAAGGATAACACCCATAAAAAGCATCGGCTCCAATGTAATCAACACTTGCCGGAATTGAAAGACTCTTTATCCCACAATTCTTAAACGCACCATCACCAATTGTAAAAAGGCCATCTGACAATTCTGAAATATTCAAAAGATAGCAATTCTCGAATGCATTGTCGCCGATTTCCCTAAGTCCGGAAGGCAGTTTCGTCACAGCAAGATGCGAACAATCACGGAATGTGTTCTTTCCTATCCGAACCAGATAATCCGGCAGCTTTGTCCAAGACAAAGCCTCGCAACCGTCGAAAGCTCCGTCTCCTATCTCTGATACTCCTGACGGTATGCTCTTCGGATTGAAATTCTTAATCCCTCCGAACGTATTCGCCCCTATAGTCTTTAAAGAAGCGGGAAGATCCTCGGGAAGAACACCTTGCTTACCCGCAAAAACAGCCGAGCCTATTGATATGAGGTTGGACGGCAACTCAGTCAATTCAATGTTGTCCGCTCCGGCAAAGGCATACCACCCAATAGTCTCAAGACCATCAGGCAAAGATGTAAATCTCACATTCTTACACTGATGGAACGCCCATTCGCCCATTTGAGTCAGATTCTTAGGAAGACCGGTCAGTTTCAACTCCCAGCATTCACTGAAGCCGCTGGCTGAAATCTTAAGAATACTGTCCGGCAATTTGATTTCGGACAACTTATGGCACAAGGCAAAAGAACAGACACGCAGGTTGGTGAAATATGCCAACTCGTTGAACGACACAATGTCTGAGCTTTCAAAAACGCGACCTAAATCCATCACATCAGCCGCCTCAGCCACAGACAACTCGCCATCACCATTCCGATCCCAATTGGCGACACAAAGAGCCTTCACGGCAGGATCCTTGAACTGAATGATCCCTTCTGCCGGCGGGTCAGGATCAACAGGCGGATCAGGTTCAATTAGCTTGTCTCCCGTCTGAACCGTCAACAAAGAGGAGACCTGCTCGTCGCGTCCGTTACCTACCCAAACCTTATAAAAATAGGAGGTGGAATATTCAAGATTCTCTATTGTCAATGAATATCCCAACCCGTCTGGCCGGCTCACTTTGTGCCTTTCCATCATAGACTCATCAGTCCCGAAATAAAATCCATATTCAATGGCGGCGGCCATGTCTTCCTCGGTCTTGAACTTCGCCGTGAGTGTGACCTGGAGATCCTGCACCTGCGCGGTTGCCGATGGCAGGACAGGTGCCCTCAATCCTGCCGGCACACTTCTCTCCTCGCAGCCGGCCAAAAGAACCGCCGCAACGAGAATCACTTTATTGAATATTCGAAACAAGTTCATCCTTAATTGGTCACATTTCCGCACAAACTTACAAAAATTCCTCGGTTTTTAACACCTGACAGACAAGAAATGATCTCATCGAAAAAAACGCCGCCCCCTTTGGGCCACGAATGCGACCGGAATTGCCGTCCAAGGGTGCCGCCCGGCACTCACAGGCGACAGAAAGGGGCATAAACGTCGCCCAAGGGTGTCGCCCGGCACTCACAGGCAACGAAAAGGGGCAAGAATGTCGCCCAAGGGTGCCGCCCGGCACTCACAGGCAAC
>OHHE01000167.1_pt1 | contig 15047 bp, 9 predicted proteins | sample 1567971 | NCBI WGS metagenome assembly OHHE01 (sample SAMEA3879508, study PRJEB24766) | human gut metagenome | biome: human-associated habitat; feature: feces | place: USA | collected 1985/1987 | reverse complement strand
CTCCTTATTCGTTTCGGGCTTGTGCCGGTCATTATACGATATTTTTGACGATATTTCTACCCAAATGTTGTGGTTTGCCCGACAAATTTTTCGTATTTTTTGTGTTTCCGCCGTATTTTTTGTAGACAACGGCAAAAACCGATGGTATACTGTCAATGATTATTATTATGTAAATCAGCGGGTATTTCCACACCGCTTTACCAATATGTGATAAAGGCAGGGTGTATGTAATGAAAAGGATGAAACGAGGAACCGCGATCGCGCTGACCGCCGCGCTGGTGCTGGGTCTGCTGGCCACCGCGCTGATGGCCGCCAGCAAGAACTGGACGGGCGCCGGTCTGGGCGATCTGAGCCAGTACTACGAGACGGGCAACAGCGCCAACCCGGGACGTATCTCCACGGTACCCGGCGATCCCGGCGGCAAGTCCTACGGCATTTATATGTTTGCCAGCAAGGCCGGAACGCCGCTGAGCTTCATCAAGTGGCTGCAGGAGTTCAAGGAAGGCTCCATTTACCGGGATATGGGTGATACGCTGTACAACGCCTATGCCTATAACCAGGCGGGGAAATACTCTCCCGGCTACGGCAGCAATTTCGATGCCACGTGGGAACGGGTAGCAGAATCCTACACAAGCGAGTTCACCCAGTCCCAGAAGGACTTCTGGGAGACCCACGCCTATGCGGATCTCTTGGCCAACATCAAGTCCGCCGTCCCCTCCTTTGACATCGCAGACTACTCGCTGGCACTGCGCAACGTGTTCTGGAGCCGTAGCGTACACCACGGCGCCGGTGTGATCCGCGGCGCCAACAGCAGCGATGGCCGCAGCGGCGCCACCGGTGTCATCCTCCGCGCCTTCGACGCGCTGGGCGGCTTCAAAAACCAGAGCGAGGCGGAGATCATTCAGGCCATCTACGCCGAGTGCAGCAAGCTGGACAAAAACCCCTCCTCCGATTTGGAAAGACGGATGTTCGGCAGCACAGCAGGGAAGTACGGCGTCGCCGGCCAGACGATGGCCTACTTCGTCGGCAGCTCCGGCGATGTGCAGCTCAGCGTCTACGCCCGCCTGCACATCAATGAACCGGCGGACGCCGTTGTGATGCTGTACCAAAACACCGATGCGCCGCTGCCCAATGGCGATTACCGCATTTCGCTCCACGGCGCCACCAGCCAGGCGCTGGCCGCCGATCTCTCCGGACTGACCGGCACCGCCTCTGCCGGAGGGTTTCAGTTCACCTACTACGACAGCGGCTACTACACCCTGTCCATCAATAACCGCCGTCTGGCCGACGGCAGCGGCAAGGTGACGCTGGCCGCGCCCACCGCCGGCAACGAGCAGATGTGGGCGCTGGTGGGCGACGCGCCCTATTGTCTGCAAAACCGCGCCACCGGCCGCTACCTGCTTCTGGAGGACAAGGGCGTTTCTCTCACCAAGGATAAAAAGGCCGCCAGCCGCCTCCAGATCACTGCCATCGGCAGCGTGTGGGGGCTGGAGGGGGCATTCTTTCCCGGCAGCGAGGGGTATACCACAGAGCTGCTGTCAAACTATTCCTCCTACCCCCTGCGCGGTGTGGTGACCAGCAGCCTCCCCATCTCCAATATCACGGTGAAAGCCGTCTCCAGCGATGGCAGCAGCGGGTTCAATGTCTCCAAGAACATTCGGGGCACCGCCTACCAATTCGACCTGTGGGAGCTGGACAGCGACTGTACGTTCAGTAAGCTCACCACCGGCTCCTATACGCTGACGATCACCGGCACCAACAGCGCCGGTACCGTCAAGCTGGCGGAAAAGCGCTTTGTGGTGGATCTAAACCCGAATCAGGTCCCCGGCGAGTTCACCGATGAGGAATACGTTATCTCCTTCCAGGTGGGCGACACGGTGATCGAGAGCCGTGTATATAACCTGACCAACACCTACGGCGAGCTGCCCACGGTGGACGAGGCCGGTTTCCAGGGCTGGTTCCGCGAGGACGGCACCGAGGTCTCGGCCAACACCCCGGTGGCTGCCTCCAACCACACGCTGTACGCCCGGTTCGACGACCTCCACACTGTCACCTTTGAGGTGGACGGCAAGGCAGTCCGCACTTTCAAGCTGGCCAAGGGCGACCTCATCAAGGCGCCCGCCAACCCGGTGAAGGCGGCGGACAGCAAGTACACCTACAGCTTCAAGCAGTGGACGGATCAGAGCGGCGAGCCCTTCGTGGCAGGCGCCACCTATATGGGAACGAAGGACATCACCTACACCGCCCAGTTCAACAAGACCGCCAAGGCTGAGGGCGGCGGTACGCCCGCCGATCCCACCAAGCCCTCCGGCGGGTTCCTGACCGGTATCGCGCCGGAGACCTCCGTCAAGAGTCTGAACGACTCGGGCTACACCGTGTACAGCGGCAAGCAAGAGGTCACCTCCGGCTATGTGGGTACGGGCATGACCGCCGTCAGCGGCAGCACCAGCCTGACCATCGTGGTCACCGGCGATGTCAACGGCGACGGCCGCATCACCATCACCGATGTGGTCAAGCTGCAAAATTACGCCGCCAATGCCGGTGACTTGGACGAGGCGGCTATGATGGCCGGTGACATCAACGGCGACGGCCGCATCACCATCACCGATGTGGTACAGGCTGCGCAGGTCACAGTGGGCCAGCGCACCATCTGAGTGGGAGGTAGCTCATGAAAAAGAAACTGTTCCGTGCCGTCCTGTCCATGGCAGCGGCGCTGCTGATCGCGGTATCGGCGCTGCCCCGGACGGCCTATGCCGCGGGTGCGTCTCTCACCGGCAGCAGCAGCGTGCAGCCGGGTAACTCCGTGACGCTGACGCTGTCGGTGGACAGCAAGATCTACGGCCTGACGGCGGATCTCAACTGCGGCGAGGGCTTGACCTTCACCAATTACAGCTGCTCTGTCAGCGGCTGGAGCATTCTGGTCAACCAGAACCGCTTCAGCGTGTACGGCACCAACAGCGCCAGCGGCGGGGTCATCACCGTGACGCTGAAGGTGGCATCGGGCGCCCAGCCCGGTGCGGCACTGTCCGCCAAATTCGAAAACATTGTGGCGTCTGACGGCGAGAAAGATCTGGAGCTCGGCACCGCCAGCTGGTCGGGCAGCGTGGGCGCTGCGCCCAGCGATAACTGCTCCCTGTCCGCCATCATGTGCGGCAACTTCACCCTGTCCCCGGCCTTTTCCCCCGATACAACATACTACACCACCAAGGTCCCTTACAGCGTGTCCAAGCTGAGTCTGGATTATAACCGCGCCGACAAGGGGCAGAGCGTCTCCATCAGCGGTACGGAGCTGGCGGTGGGCGTCAACACCGTGACACTGAAGGTCACGGCGGCCAACGGCAAAACGAAAAGCTATGTGATCGAGGCAACCCGGGAGCAGGATCCCAACTACAAGCCGTCCACCGATGCCTCGCTGTCGGAGTTGACGGTGGAGGGCGTCAGCCTCAGTCCCGCGTTCAGCAGCACGGTCACGGATTACATCGTGTACGTCCCCTTTGAGACGAAGGCCGTGAAGCTGGCCGCTGCCGCCAATGACAGCAAAGCACACGGCATTGGCGGTACAGGCGAGGTGGCCATTGAGAAGGAGGGGGACAACGCCCTTGTCGTCACCTGCACCGCCGAAGACCGGGTCACCAAAAAGGAGTACACCGTCCATGTCCTCCGAATGCCGCAGTATACCGGCACGGTGCCGAACATCTCCCTCCCGGAGCCGGAGCCTGAGCCGGAGCCCGAACCCGAGCCGGAGGTTCCCATGCTCAAGATCCCGCTGGACGTCAAGCTGCCCCTGCTGGGTGAGGTACGCACTGTTGTCGCCATCGGTGGCGGCGTGGTGCTGGCATTGATCCTGCTGTTCCTGCTGGGACTGCTGATCGGACGCAGCACCGGCGGCGGAGACGATGACGATGGTCCGGACGGCCCCGACAGAGGAGACGATCCCCGCGATCGCCATGACCGCCGGCGGCATGACAGGGATGACCGTGACCGGCGGCAGGAGGAGCGGCACACGCCGGAGCGTCCCCGCTCTGTGCCTCGCATCGTACCCCGGGAGGAGGCACCGGCGAAAAAGGCCGCGCCGACACCCCGAGACTGGAAGGACTTCGATATCCCGCTGGATGACGATGCACCCGCGGCAGCTCCCGCGCCTAAGGCGACACCGGCGGCGTCTGCCCCGGACTTCCCCGCGATGGAGGATACGGTGGAAAAGACGCTGGCGGAGGAGCCCATGTCCAAGGACGAGGAGGATGTCCGCACCATGTCACTGGAGGATCTTCTGAAGGATATCCACGATATGTGATTGTATGAAACCCGCCCCTGCCGCAAGGCAGAGGGCGGGTTTTGCTGTCATGGCGGCGCTGCGGCGCACAATGCCCCTTGACAAAGCGCCCCGATCCTCCGTAAAGTAGTGATATTGTATGAAGGCGCCGCCTTTTTCCGTCATGCGGCGCTGGCACCGTGGAGGTATGGACATGGAACTTCACTTTCCCCTGATTCTGGACGGCGCAACCGGTACGGAGCTGCAACGGCGCGGCTATACCGGCGACATCAGCATGGAGAAGTGGACGCTGGCGCACCCGGACTGTATTCGGGAGCTTCAGCGCGGCTATGTGGATGCGGGCAGCCAGGTGCTGTATACGCCCACCTTCGGCGGCAACGCCGTCAGGCTGGCAGCCCACGGCGTGACGGAAGATGTGGCGGCGTACAACCGCCGTCTGGCGGCCCTGACCCGGGAGGCTGCCGGCGGCAGAGCGCTGGTGGCCGGCGACATGGCCCCCACGGGGCTATTTCCGCCGCCGTGGGGAGACGCCACCTTTGAGCGGCTGGTGGATGCCTACGCCCAACAGGTGGTCGGACTGGAGGCAGCCGGTGTGGATCTGTACGTCATCGAGACGATGATCTCCCTGCCCGACGCCCGGGCCGCGGTACTGGCTGTCCGCGCCGTCACCGATAAGCCGATCTTTGTCACCTTCGCCTGCGACGAGAACGGCCGCAGCATCTCCGGCACTGATATCACCGCCGCTCTTACCGTTTTGCAGGACATGGGCATCGACGCCTTTGGCCTGAACTGCTCCACCGGGGCGCAGATGCTGCCCCAGCTCCGGCGGCTGCGGGCGTATGCGCGTGTGCCGCTGATCGCCAAGCCCAGCGCAGGGCTGCCCGTTATGGTGGATGGCCGGGCGGTGTACGATTGCTCACCGGAGGCGTTTGCCTCCTGCGTACCTACCATGCTGGACAGCGGCGTGATGATCTTCGGCGGCTGCTGCGGTACCACGGCGGCGCATATTGCCGCCCTGCGCCGCGCCCTGTACGGGGGAGATCTGCCGGAGGGACATTGCGGCGGTTGACAGACCGGCACGGCCGCCTGCTCTGATAGAAAAACACACCGCTTGGCAGCGCCAAGCGGTGTGTTTTTATGTGCGGGTGAGCTGGGCGCACAGCAGGCGGCTGACCGCGTCCGCCAGCCATCCGGCAGTGGGGATGCGCTCCAGCGCCGCGCCGTAGATGCGCCGGGCGTTGTCCAGCTCCTGATCGGAGCCGGTGAAGATGCACACGGGGCGGATGCCCTGCCGCCGGAGAACGGCTGTCTCCCCGGCGGTGTCCTCCACGCCCCGCTTACCGCTGTACGCATATCCGCCCAGCGGCAGCGCGCCGATGGGGATGCGCTGGTCGTCGTTGGGACTGGCGTCGGACAGCAGAAGCAGCAGCCGGTTCGGCTCGGTGCTGCGGCGCATGAGCCAGCCCATGGCCCGCAGCGCCAGACCGTCCCGGTTCCATCCGGCGGCGGTGTAGTCAAAGCAGGCGTCGTTCTCCTCCGGATGGCCGAAGTCTCGGAGGATCCGAAGCACCGTGCAGCCGCTGACGGAGCAGAAGAAGCTGACCCGCACCGGGATATGGCAGCGGGTGAGGCTCTCCGCGATGAGGTAGGCCTGGGTGGCCAGCTTCTCCTGCTGGAGGTTCTGGGAGGCGGAGCCGTCCAGCAGGATGTCCACAGACAGCTCCTCCGGCTCGTCGGGACTGCGGCGGAGAAAAATCTGTTCGTCGTCCAGCGCGGCGGCGCGCCACGCCAGTCCGGGCTGCAAGCGGCCTGCCCGCGCCCCTGCGCCGCCGTCATCCTGCCGCAGCAGCAGGACGTTTTGCAGCTTCTGTGTCAGCTGGTGGAGGGTCATCTGGTTCTCGGCGAGGTGTGCCTGATAGTAGGCACGGTTTTTGGCACGCTGCTGCTGGAAGTGCTCCGCGTCCCACGCCGCGTTGGGGGCGGGGGGACGATCCGGCGGCGTGCCCTTGGTAAAGTGCAGGCGGCAGTTTTTGTGGACGCCGGTACACAGCAGGCGCTCCGCCTCCGCCAGCTCTGATGGCGTCAGCATAGACACGCCGAAGCAGTCCTCCACATAGCGGCGCAAAATCGGCTCCGGTGTGCGGCCCTGCAAAAATGACAGGAACTTTGGCGCTTGTCCTGCACCGCCGCCGCTGTCCGTGTGGGACAGCGCCCGCAGGGCGTTGGGCTTGATAAACCGCACACCGCCGCCCTTTGTCAGGGAGCGCCCCGCCCACGCCGCCCACTGGCGGTCGTCGGCGGCCCGCCGGAAGTACCGGTACAGCAGCTCCTCCGTTCGGTGGATCAGCTGCTGCTCATCCAGCTCAGGGGCGAAGGCCAGCTCGTCCAGCAGGGCCGTCTGCCAGTCGTCCTCCGTATGGGGCTGCCCCAGCACCCGGGACGCCCAGATACGGCGCAGCGCCGGGATCTGCCGAGGGTCGCCGGCCTCGCCGCGCTCTGTCAGCAGACGGCGGGCGTGCTGCCGCCGCAGCGCCTCCAGCGCCGGACGGCGGGGCGATTCCTTTTCGTAGACGGCGTGCTCCAGCCCCAGCCAGAAGATGTCGCTGTACAGCCCGCCCTGCGGCTGCTGCTGAAAGGCATGGAGCATGGGCTGGAAGCGGGCAAAGTCGTAGTCCCGGCGGGCAAGACCCATCACTGTGTTCAGATACAGCTCCGGGTCGCCGCCCTCGTCGAAGGCGGCCTGCTCCGGCTGCACATCGTAGCGCCCTGCGCCGTTCCAGATCTGGTTGACCGCCCGGCGGTTCTGTAATTCCTGCCGCTCCATGTTACGCTCCGAACAGCTGGCTGCCGCTGAGATCCTGCGGGATCCGCGCCCAGACCGTGTCGGCGGCCAGCTGCCGCTCAAAGGGCTCAAAGGCCTTGTTGATGACGCCCAGCTTCAGGGCCTGTCCGGAGGGGATGCCCGTCTCCATCAGGCGCAGCGCCGCCAGCAGGCCCCGGAGATCCAGCGTCTTGGTGGAGATCTCGCCGCTGTCGCACTTCTGCCGCAGGTCGCGGAACAGCAGGGCGAACTGCTCCGCCCACTTGGCCGACAGGGTGGGGAACGTGCGGCGCAGCAGCTTTTGCAGGTCGGTATCGGAGATCACCGGCATATCCAGCACCGCGAAGCGGGACACCAGCGCCTCATTGAGCTCGCGGGTACCGGCGTAGCCGTAGTTCATGGTGCCGATGAAGCGGGTGGCGTCGTCCAGCGTGATGCGCTCGTAGCCCGGCACATCGATGACCCGCCGGTGATCCAGCGTGGCGTGGAGCACAGCCAGCGCCTCATTTTTGGCCATGTTCACCTCGTCCAGCACGCCGAAGCCGCCCAGCCGTGCGCAGCGGCAGATAGGCCCCTCCCGAAACACCACCTCGCCCTTTTGCAGGGTGTCCGCGCCGATCAGGGCGGCAGCGTCCACGTTGACGTACATGGACACATCCCACACGGGACGGCCGAAAACGGCGGCCAGATTCTCCGCCAGCACGTTCTTGCCGGTGGCCTTCGGCCCTGCCAGCAGCAGGTGCTGGCCGCACAGCAGCGCCGCCGCCGCGCTCTCCCAGACCTCCTTGCCGTAGTAGAGGCACTGGGGTATGGGAATGCGCGCCGCCGCCTCCGGCGGTACGGGGTGTGCCGCCCGAAAATGCTGTATCTCCTCCAGCAGCGACGGGTCAATGCCCTCGTCCCGCAGCTCCTTCCAAATATCCATAACCTCGCTCCGTTTCTTCTGTTGATGCCGTATTATACGCCCATTGGACGCTAATGGCGCGTTAAGGATACCGGAATGGGGCGAAAAAAGCAGGAGAATGTCCATTGGACATTCTCCTGCTTTGGAAGGTAGTGTCACATCAGATCAATGCTCCTCGTTGGGGAGCGGGACGATGCGCTTCTCACGGCTGCGGGCGCGGAAGGGGAGCAGGGACGCTGCCAGACCGAACACGGCGGCGGGGATCAGCCAGCTCAGACCCAGATCGTACAGCGGCAGACTGGGTACGACGGGGATGTTGATGCCGTGGGCGGTGAGGGTGCAAAGCACACTGGTGATCAGCGCGCCGATGCAGGCGCCGCGGCTGACGCGATCCGGCATCCGGGGCATCAGCAGGGAGATGAAGATCAGCACCAGCGTGGGGGGATAGATGACGTCCAGCACGGGGGCGGCCACCGCCACGATGCGGTCAAGACCCAGATTGGACACCACGGCGCTGAACACGCAGATGGCAATGACGAACGCCTTGTAGGGCACCTTGCTGCGGCACAGCTCGGCGAAATAGGCGGCGGCGGAGCTGGTCAGGGCGATGGCGGTGGTGACGCAGGCCAGACCCACGACAACGCCGAACAGGATCATGCCCACCTTGCCCATCAGCGCCTCCACGATGGCCATGACCAGCTGGGCGCGGCCGATGGTGCCGTTGTACTGGCCGGACACGGTGGCGCCCAGATAGGCAAGACCCATGTACACCGCCAGCAGGAGCACGCCTGCCAGAATGGCGGAGCCGCCGACCACCCGGAACTGTTTTTTGCTGTTGTCGTAGCCCTTGGCGGTGACGCTTTGCAGCACGATGATGCCGAAGGGCAGGGCGGCCAGCGCGTCCATGGTCTGGTAGCCGGCCTTGATGCCGGTGACGGCCACATTGGAGATCTGGGGCAGCGCGGAGATCTCGCCCACCGGGGTAATGATGCCCTTGATGATGATGGCGAACAGGCCCAGCAGCAGCAGCGGCGTCAGGATCTTACCCACGATGTCCACCACGGCGGACTCCTTGATGCACAGTACAAGGATCAGCGCAAAGAACAGCACGGAAAACAGCACCGGGGACACACCGGAGAGGTTGGGGGCGATGGCCATCTCAAACGTGGTGGCGGAGGTGCGGGGGATGGCCACCATGGGGCCGATGCACAGGATGATGGCGCACATCAAAAGCTCGGCAGGCACCTTGCCTACGCGGCTGATGACGGCCTCGCTGCTGCCCACGCGCAGCAGGGCGAACATACCCAGCAGCGCAAGGCCGATGTCCGCGATGAAGTAAGCGGAAAAGCCCGCCAGCCACTGGGGGCCTGCTTCCATGCCGAGATAGGGCGGGAACACCACGTTGCCCGCGCCGAAGAACATGGAAAACAACGCGAAGCCCACCACGATCATGTCGCGGAGGGAGTTGCTTTTCTTCTGCATAATGTTATCGTCTCCTCTTTTTTGTTCCAAATTTTGCAAGTGTTCCGTCATGCAAAATATGAATATAGTGTATCATTATTTTCATGACCGCGGAAATGACCGTTATTGATGGGGGCATTAAAAAAAGTTATGGCAACAAAAAATGTACCAGAAAGGCAGATGAAATCGGCGGAAAATTGACAAAAATCATGTTGAAATCAAAATTGCATTGTGATATATTGAAAAATAACTATGCAATTGTTGTGCAAAATGTCGAAGGAGAGAGCCCTATGGATGATAGTAAGCTGCGGGCGCTGCTGACAGCCGTACAGTGCGGCAGCTTTGGAAAGGCCGCCGCACAGCTGGGATATACCCAGTCCGCCATGACGCATCTGGTCAGCAAGCTGGAGGCGGAGCTTGGCTGCACGCTGCTGCTGCGCAGCAGCAAGGGCGTCTGCCTGTCGGAGGAGGGCGAGCGTCTGCTCCCCTATATCCACGGCGTTATCACCGCCTGCGACGCCCTGCGGCAGGAGGCGGAGGCACAGGGGGAGGCGCACAGCCGCGCCCTGCGGATCGGGTGTTTTGCCAGCATTGCCCGTGCCCAGCTGCCGGAGCTGCTGCGGAAGTTCCGCAAGCAGCACCCGGAGATCAAGGTGGATGTGCTGGTACAGGGCAGCGAGCTGGCCGCCGCGCTGGACGAGGATCGTATCCAGCTGGCCATCGTGGACGAAAACTGCGCCCGCGGGTTCCAGTGGACGCCGCTGACGGATGCGCCGTTGGTGGCGGTGACGCCGCCGGACTTCCCATGGACGGGGGAGACCATCTCGCTGGCGAGGCTGATGCAGGAGCCGTTCCTCTCCTGCCCGGAGCAGTATGTGGAGCAGTATCTGCCGGCGGACACGCCGCGGCTGGAGGTAACGGCCTCCGACGACGGCGCCATATTGTCCATGGTGGCGGGAGGACTGGGCGTATCGGTGCTGTCCGCCTACTCGCTGGCGGGCTACGAGAATCAGGTGCGGGTCATCCCGCTGGATCAGCCGCTGTCCCGGCGTCTGGGCGTGGCGGTGAAGGCCATGCCGGCAGCCAATTCCCCGGCGCGGCTGTTTCTGTCGTTCCTGAAGCGGCAATACCAGAACGCCCGTTGAGAAAAGAGAAAGAGCGCCGTTTTCGGTCATTCCGAAAACGGCGCTTTTGTTGTGTGGCGCGGCCGACAGGAGGCGTAGGCGCGGAAGTCTATGTTTTCGCATACAACGCAGAGCGGCTTAGCGCTTTAAACAATGAAATTATCCAAAGTGGGGCGAGCTTGGCGGCAGAAATTGTGTGAAAAACGGCGATTGACAAAAGAATCACAAAGACCTATAATGCGCACATCAAAAGTAAAGGCGTCGCGGAGAGGGTTTTCCGGATGCCTTTACCGCTTTTGAAGTGAGCAGGCACCCTGAAAAAAATCCGACAAAGGAGGCATCTATCATGCGGACGATCATGGGTTTTTGCGGAATATGCAGTGATATTACAGACTTTACCAAGGGCTTGACGCAGGCAGCACCCCACGGCCATGGGGAGAACCGCATCGTAGATGTGGGCTGCGGTCTGCTGGGGTATCACCGGCATGCGTCGGGGGAGCATCCGGCGCAGGAGCTGCAGCCATTGGCGCTGGACGGCAATTATGCGGTGTGCAGCGGCGAGCTCATCGGCTACGGCGGCCTGCGGGCGGGTCTGCAGGCCAGAGGCTACACCTTTCGCAGCCGCTGCGACTGTGAGCTGCTGCTGCCGCTGTACCGGGAGTATGGCGTGAAAATGTTCGGAATGCTCAACGGCGAGTTCGCGCTGATCCTGTTTGACCACCGCAGCGGGCATTTCATCGCCGCCCGGGACAGCGCCGGTCAGCGGCCGCTGTACTACGGGCAGGACGCCGCCGGGAACACGGTGTTTGCCAGCGAGGCGGAGAGCCTGATGGGTCTTTGCCGCCGCGTACAGCCGTTCCCGCCGGGTCACTATTACGAGGATGGCCGGTTCATCCGCTATGACGACAGCGTAGGCGCGGCCTGAATTTACTTTGCCAGACTCTCTCCTTACATACAACAGTGCAGGGCCGCACACCTTTTGGGTGTGCGGCCCCGCGTGCTTCTGCGGGCATAACTGCTCTCGGCAGGGCATATAGATAGACCAACCGACAGTTAGGAGTGGTGCTCTATCCGAGAGAATCTGGAACAGCGGGCCGAGGAGCTGGCCCTTTACCTCATAGAAAACCGGACGACCGTCCGCGCCGCCGCCAAACAGTTCGGTGTCTTCAAATCGACCGTCCACAAGGATCTCACGGAGCGGCTGGAGAAGATCGACCCCGCGCTCTACACGCAGGTCAAGGCGGTGTTGGAGGAGAACAAGGCCCAGCGGCACATCCGGGGCGGTCTGGCCACGCGGAAAAAGTACAAGGGTACATAAAAACGGCGCCCCGTCAGAAGACGGGGCGCCGTTTTGTTACTGTGCGTCCTTGGGTACCTGCTTCATGGAGAGGCTGATGCGGTGCTTTTTCTCATCCACATCCAGCACCACCACCTTGACGATATCACCCACGGCCACGATCTCCGAGGGGTGCTTGATGAACTTATTGCACACCTGCGAGATATGCACCAGACCGTCCTGATGGACGCCGATATCCACAAATACGCCGAAGTCGATGACGTTGCGTACCGTGCCGGTGAGCACCATACCTGCCTTCAGATCCTTGATCTCCAGCACGTCGGTACGCAGGATGGGGGCGGGCAGATCGTCCCGCACGTCCCGGCCGGGCTTCATCAGCTCCTTCACCACGTCCCGCAGGGTGGGCAGACCGATGCCCAGCTTGGCGGCGATCTTCTCCTCACCCAGCAGCTTCACCTTCTGGGCCAGCAGGGGAATGTCACCCTTTTTCACATCCTCCGCCGTGTAGCCGCACAGGGCGAGAAGCTGCTCCGCCGCGGCGTAGCTCTCCGGGTGGACGCCGGTGTTGTCCAGCACGGAGCGGCTCTCCGGCACGCGCAGGAAGCCGGCGCACTGCTCGAAGGCCTTGGGGCCCAGCTTCGGCACCTTCAAAAGCCGCTTTCGGTCGGGGAAGATGCCGTTGTCCTCCCGGTATTTCACGATGTTTTTGGCGGTGGCGGCGGTGAGACCGGACACCCGGCTCAAAAGGCTGGCGGAGGCGGTGTTCACATCCACGCCTACGGCGTTGACGCAGTCCTCCACCACGCCGGACAGCGCCTCGTCCAGCCGCTTCTGGGGCATATCGTGCTGGTACTGTCCCACGCCGATGGCCTTGGGGTCGATCTTCACCAGCTCAGCCAGCGGGTCCTGCATCCGCCGTGCGATGGACACAGCGCTGCGCAGGTTTACGTCGTAGTCGGGGAACTCCTCCGCCGCCAGCTTGCTGGCGGAGTAGACGGAGGCGCCCGCCTCGTTGACGATCATATAGCTGACGCCGGGCAGACCGCGGAGCATCTCCACCGCCATCTGTTCCGTTTCGCGGCTGGCGGTGCCGTTGCCGATGGCGATGTGGGTGACGCCGTGCTTTTTGCACAGGGCCGTCAGCTTGGAGATGGCGTCCTTTTTCTGGCGCTCGCCGTAGGTGGGATAGACCACGGTGGTGTCCAGCACCTTGCCGGTGCCGTCGATGACCGCCACCTTGCAGCCGTGGGCATAGCCGGGATCTAAGCCCATGGTGACGTGACCCTTTACCGGCGGCTGCATCAAAAGCGGCTTCAGGTTCAGGGCAAACTGACCGATAGCGCCCTCGCTGGCGGTATCGGTCAGGGTGGAGCGCGCCTCCCGCTCCAGCGAGGGGTAGATCAGCCGGTCGTAGGCGTCCTCGCAGGCGGCGGACACAAAGGCCGAGGCCGCCGAGCCGGGCTTTACCACCGCCCGCTGTACCTTGTCCAGCGCCGCGACTCTGTCCAGCAGCACGGTGACGGAGAGGAAGCCCTCCTTTTCGCCTCGGTTGACGGCGAGGATCTGGTGCCCTGCCAGCTTGGGCAGCGGCTGATCGAAGTCGTAGTACAGCCGGTAGACGCTGTCCTCCTCCTTGGCGGCCAGACTGCGCAGGTGACCCTGCCGCATCAGCAGACCCCGCAGCGTCTTGCGGAGGTCCGCGTCGTCGCTGAGCAGCTCGGCGATGATGTCGTTGGCGCCCTGTAAGGCGTCCGCTACCGTCTCTACGCCCTTCTCCGGGTCGAGATAGGCTTGGGCGGCGTCCTCCGGCGCGGGGCAGTCCTTTGCCTGCGCCAGCAGCAGCTCCGCCAGCGGCGTCAGCCCCTTTTCCCGGGCGATGGTGGCGCGGGTGCGGCGCTTCTGCTTGAAGGGACGGTACAGATCCTCCACCTCCGCCAGCGTGGCGGCGTTGTCGATGGCGGCGGCCAGCGCCTCCGTCAGCTTCTCCTGCGCGGCGATGGCGGACTTGATCTCCTCCCGCCGGGCGGCCAGATTCCGCAGATAGCGCAGACGATCCTCCAGCTTGCGCAGGGTGGTGTCGTCCATGGAGCCGTGCTGCTCCTTGCGGTAGCGGGCGATAAAGGGAATGGTGTTGCCCTCGTCCAGCAGGGCGATGACATTTTCAATATACGGCTGGGGCTTGTCCAGCTCCTTGGCCAGTATCTGGGGGATGGTCTGCATAAAGGCTCCTTTCAGAAAGCTATGCCCGCGCACAGCGCGGGCATAGGCCAGTGTGTTCTGTTCGATGTGTGGGGCTTACTTCTTGTGGTACAGGGACTTGACCTCGTATTTCGGCTCGCAGCTGACGTTGATGCCCAGCCGCTTATACAGCTTGGCGTCCTCCTCCGAAATAATGACGGAGAAGTGGGCGTCGCAGTCCCGCAGCGTTTTCAGCTGTTCCTGCACCATGGCCGCCAGCGGATTGGTCAGCCCGGAGATCGCCAGCGCGATCAGCACCTCGTCGGAGTGGAGGCGGGGGTTGCGGTGTCCCAGATACCCGGTCTTCATGGCGCTGATGGGCTCGATGACGGAGGCGGGGATCAGCTCCAGCTTGTGGTCGATGCCCGCCATGTGCTTCAGGGCGTTGAGCAGCAGCGCCGCCGACGCGCCCAGCAGGGGGGAGGTCTTGCCCGTGACCACGCAGCCGTCCGGCAGCACCATGGCGCCGGCGGGCTTGCCGGTGGCCTCTGCCTTCTCCAGCGCGGCGGCCACAGCGGGGCACAGCTCCGGCGTGACGTCGGCCTGCTGCATCACCAGCTCCAGCTTCCGTACCACGCACTCGTCCGCCTGTCCCTTGGCACGCTCCACGCAGCCGGCGTAGTAGCGGCGCAGGATCTCCATGCGGCTGGCCTCCTGACAGACGTCGTCGTCCACGATGGCGAAGCCCGCCATATTCACGCCCATATCCGTGGGGGATTTATAGGGACACTCGCCCTGGATCTTCTTGAACATGGCGGCCAGTACCGGGAAGATCTCCACGTCCCGGTTGTAATTGACGGTGGTGACACCGTAGGCTTCCAAGTGGAAAGGATCAATCATATTGACATCGTTGAGGTCGGTGGTGGCGGCCTCATACGCCAGGTTGACAGGGTGCTTGAGGGGGAGGTTCCAAATGGGAAAGGTCTCAA
>OHHE01000166.1_pt1 | contig 15081 bp, 10 predicted proteins | sample 1567971 | NCBI WGS metagenome assembly OHHE01 (sample SAMEA3879508, study PRJEB24766) | human gut metagenome | biome: human-associated habitat; feature: feces | place: USA | collected 1985/1987 | reverse complement strand
TCCGTTTTATTCAACTAACTCCCCATTTCTGGTCATGTCGCGATAGATGCCGTCCGAATTATGAATTTGATATAAATGCAAAAAAAACGCGAAAGAGTCTCACGACTGTTCCGCGCTTTATACATTTTCATTGTGTTAAACAACGTGTTTCAAACTGTTTTGTGTTGTACGATTAATTAAGTTTCGTTTTTTATATTTTTTCCCAAAAATATCACATATAATTATAATCAATTTGTATTTTCTCAGTCCTTTTCTCTCAAGCTGGCAGGCGTGTCACCCAAGTGCTTCTTGCAGAAGTCAGAGAGGTAGTTAGGGGTGAGATTATATTTGGCGGCAATCTCCTTAATGGTCATGTCCGTGGTCTTGAGGTCCATGAGTATGCTTATCTTGCGCCTTGTGTTGAGCCAATGCATGACGGACATGCCGAACGCCTTCTTGAACTTGCGGTTGAAGGTGGCGATGGGGACGCCGGTGAGCGCGGCGAGCTGCTGCGCGTTAACGCCGCAGCTGTAGTGGCGGAACACCAGCTCACGGAACTCGAAGTCCTCGCCGGGCTTATATCTGAACATATAGATGAGATCGTCACGATGGAACAGACTGCGGAGCATCATCAGTATGATGTATCGCTTGAACTCCATGAAGTGTATGTCCAGCAGATTGCTTTCCAGTTCCTTACGTGTAAGTTCCAATTCCATCATCAGCAGCTTAGGTATGGGCAGCGTGGGCAACTCATCCTTGGGACGATGGCGTACTTTCTTAATCTGTGCATCGTCAGAAGCCTTGAGCGAGAGTCCATTGCATAAAGCCATTGACGAATTGAATAAACAATACAGAATCAAGGCATCGTCAATACCGCGTATCAATACGTTGTCGCGTTCGTGTGCCACGAACACATTTTTTTCCCCCCCCCACGGTCTGTTTGATGTAGACGCCAGTGGACACACGCACCGTCCCGTCCAACACAAACACCAACGCCGAGCAGGGTATTTTGTAATAACTGACCGTCTGGTCTTTGGCAATGCGCTCTATACGGAACAATGCCTGTCGGTTGCTGTCGTTGTTTTCGCATGTGGGATTGTCCGTACCAGATGCCAGATCTATGGTGGCTGAAGTCAGATTGTCCGTTTCATGCATTTGTTCTGTTATATGTAAATAATCATTATCTGTTTGTTTCGACTTACTATCCATTTTACATTTATACTTTGATAGCACGTTGTGTATTTTCTTGAATTATCTATATAAGTAGCTGATATTGTGCGCTTTCCTTGTACGCACATATAAAATATTAGCCCATCTCTAACATAGAAACAGGCCTTATGACGCTGCAAAGTTATAAAACGTTTTCCACTACCACCCCCGTTTAAATAAGAAAATTTTTGAATTTGACGTTTGTTTTTAAAATGAGCGTTATTCGTTGTCGTATGATTGATTTGCGTAGCATTAGAATATGACGATTGTTTTTTATTCGTTGTAATTTTGCAGTCGGAAACGTAAAACAACTTTTCCCTTACATAAAATAGTGAGAAGGACAGTGTGTAAACACTTACATATAAAAGAATAGTGATAATAAAAACGATAACTGAATAATAATATTTAATGAGTCTGAGATTTTTATTAATGATGCTGTTTCTTTCTGTAGGCTTCTTCCAGAAAGCCGTTGCGCAGGAAGTGGCGGTAAAGACCAACGCGCTTTATTGGATGACCACCACTCTGAATGCCAGCGCTGAATTTGGGCTGTCGCGTAAGGTGACCTTAGAGCTTGCCGGAGCATACAATCCTTGGACGTTCAAGGACAACAAGAAGCTGCGTTTCTGGCTGGTGCAGCCCGAAGCTAAATACTGGTTGTGCGAGAAGTTTGAGGGCCACTTTATTGGTGTTCATGCTCACGCGGCACAGTTCTACAGCACACTTGCCAACCGTCGTCGTGACGGCTATCTGGCAGGAGGGGGCATCAGCTATGGCTACGACTGGATGCTCTCGCCACACTTCAATCTGGAAGCGGAAGTGGGATTGGGATATGCCCATCTGTGGTATAAGGAAAGCGACTGCATACCTTGCCTTAAAAGCTACGAGCGTAAACATAAAGACTATGTGGGGCCGACAAAGGCTGCCCTGTCGCTGATTTACTTCTTCTAAAAATAACATTGCTCTTAATGAAACAGAACATCAAACATATAACAATACTCTCCGCTACAGCCGGACTGATGATGATGACGGGATGTGCCACGCATAAAACGGGAAAGGTGATTACCGTCACGCCCGCGCCTTATGCGCTGACTCCCGATTCTGCCAACAGGGCACAGCTGGACGTAACGTTCCATGTGCCGGGGCATTATTTCTCGAAGCGCAGCCGCATTGTCATCACGCCGCAGATTATGACGGGCGACTCGGTGGTGGACGAGTTTATGCCGATAGCCGTTTATTCCCCCATATACAGCAAGAAGGCGGAACGCCAGCGCGTACTGGAAGGCAAGCAGGACATTTATGAAGGACGCATCGTGAAGGCAGAACGCACGTCGCAGCCTATGGATGTGCCTTATTCGGAGTCTGTGCAGCTCGCCGGGGATATCAGTCATGCACGTGTCAAGGCTGTCGTCTCCACGGACGGATGCGGCGAGTGTACTGGCATCGACACCATAGACGTGGCAACCATCACTACGCCCGTGACGCTCATCGACGTGAAGAAAGAGCTGGAGCTGTCGTGGATAGAGCCTGAATTCAGGATTCGTCCCAAGGTGATGGAGGGCAGGGGAGTGGCAAACCTCCAGTTTGTCATCAACAAGCACGACATCAACCTTACGATGGGCAACAACCGCCGAGAGCTGGAGGAGATGGTGGCTAAGCTGTCGCCGGTGCTCAGCGATACGCTTGCGACGCTCACGTCATTGAAAATCTTCGGTATGGCATCCGCCGACGGACCGCTGTCGTTCAACACGCCGCTCTCGCGCAATCGTGCCAACTCTGCCAAGAACTGGCTGGTAAATCGTCTGGGCATCAGCCCGAAGCTGCAGAAGACCATAAAGGTGGGGTCGCGTCCTGAGGGATGGCAGCCCGTGCTTGACGCAATGACGGCTGACGGCCATCCCGACGTTTCCAAGCTGAAGGAAATCCTTGTCCGCTACGCTGACCAGAACGATGACGTGGCAGAACGCTATATCCGCCAAATGGACTGCTGGAAAGACATCCGCGCCAAGTATTTGCAGAAAGACCGTAAGGTGGAGTATGTCTATACATATATGATACGCAGTTTCACCACCGACGCCGAACTACTTCAGATGTATGAGAAGCGTCCAGACGCTTTCAATGAGGACGAGCTGCTCCGCGTGGCAACACTTGCCAAGAACCATGATCAGCGTAAGGAGGTTTATCTGACGCTGATGAAGTATTTCCCGCAGTCGGCTATTGGAGCCAACAACCTTGCCGTGCTTTACCTCCGCGAGGGCAATGCGGAAGAGGCGCAGCGCGTGCTCAACCGTCAGAAGGAGTACACCCCAGAGCAGCTCAATACGCTCGCAGCAAGCTACGTCTATGCCGGCGACTATGAGCGTGCCGTGGAACTCCTGCAGGACGTCAATCTGCCCGAAGCACGATATAACCTCGGACTGATAAAGGCCAAGCAGCGCCGCCTCAATGAGGCTTACGACCTGCTACGTCCTTACGCCGACGTCAATGCGGCTGTGGTGGCGCTCAGCGTCAATCGCAACAGCGAAGCCCGCAACATCATGGACAGCGTGAAGGCTGCGACGCCCGTGGCAGAATATGTGAGGGCCATGGTGGCAGCACGCTTCAAGGAGCACGACGCCTTCTTCCTCCACATCGTCAAGGCATGTGAGGACGAGAAGCTGCACATGAGGGCTGTGGACGAGCCCGACTTCTATGGCTATAAGGATGACGAGCGCTTCCGTGCTGTCATCAACCGATAATATAATGGACATACGACAATATGAAAATATCGCTTAAAAGCATTCTGCTCATTCTGCTGCTTGCCCCCGCACTCACATCGTGCATCAGGGACGAGATAGAGGACTGTCCGCCGCTGCAGGTCAACATTGCCGTGAAGGACAAGAACTACCTCAACGTGGACAAAGCCACACCCGAAGAACGCCGCTCCGAAGACCTCGCTTTCCGCGAGTATGTGCCTACATTATTCTATATGTTGCGCGATGCCAAGACAGGAGAGGTGGTGGAAGAACAGGGCGTGTTCAGTGTGGAAGGCGACGGCAAGACCGTCCCCGTGGAGTTCTGTCCCTGCCTACCGCACGGCACATACGTGCTGACTGTGTGGGGCGGAATGGACGACATGACGATGTTCAGCGAAGACCGCACCGCCTTGGCTCTTCATCCTGATAACGTCGGAGGAGACGACATATATCTCGTGAACGACACCCTCGTGTACGACGCTTACCGCTATGACTACACGGTGGAGATGGAACGCACGAAGGGCAAGCTCATCGTTGAGGCGGAGGGACTGCCGCAGGGCATCGGCCAGATGACGACGGACGTGGACAGACTGTTCGGAAAGGTAAACTCTGACTTCGTCTACTCCGGCGAGACACATGTCAGCAGCACGTCTGCCGTTACGGCGGACCAGAAGGTAAGGATGAGCAGCATTATGGCTCCGTCCGTTGGCAGTGGCGCATCGCTCGTGAACGTCAGCTTCACCAAGAATGACAGCGCCTCTGACATGCTCCTGCCGAAGCCAGCCGACGTGAATATAAACATGGAGCGCAATCGTATAACGATGTTGAAGTATGTGTTTAATCCCGATGCTGACAAGTTCACCATATATATTAAGGTGAACGATAACTGGGAGGAGATACACGGAATGATATTGGATTAATCAAAATAAAACACAATAAACAAAAATTTAGTTATGAAAAAAAGTATGATTCTTGCACTCGCAGCAGGTACATTCCTGTTCAGTGCATGTGGTAGCGACGACGCTCTCGAGGGCGGCGTAGCACAGAACGACGCAGCGCAGCAGATTGTGTTGCAGGTGACAAGTGGCGGCGATGGTCTGCAGACACGCGCCGGTCGTCCGCTCTATTCGTCAGCAGCATTGCAGTCTATTGAGAACGTTCGCGTATTGGTTTACAAGGCTGACACAAAAGAAATCGTTTATGACAGCCAGAAGTCTTTGGATTGGAAGAAGAGCCTTGAGTATACCACAGGCGGTCATGGCCGTCGTCTTACCATCACTTTGAAGGGTGAGGATAAGATTAAGACAGCAGGCGACTACAAGATTGTTGCTGTAGGTTATAGCGATAATACCGGCTATAAATTCGTACAGGATGTTAAGGGTGAAGAGTCTCTTAAGGGTCAGACTTACACCGACATCACAGCCACTTTGAATGCTGCTACCAATGATGCAGAGGAAGTGTTCGCTGGTGACGCTGATCTTAAAATTGATGATAAGTTGAATGTGTCAAATAAGGTTACAGGTGAGAGTGGTGCTGCCGTAACAATGCACCGTCAGGTAGCCGGTGGTTTCGGTTATTTCACCAACATTCCTGCACATATCGACGGCGTCGCAGCTAAGACTCTGCGTCTCGTTATGCGTTCAAAGAACACTAAGCTTATATTCAATGATTTCAATAGCAACTTCACTGAATTTAAGCAGAACTTGAAGTATGTAGTCAATGGCTCTGTTCCTGCTGCAACTGAAACTGGCGTTAAGTTCAGCGATGGCGGTGATGCTTATGTACTGTATAGCATAGACCTTACAAAGTGGTTCCCGCATGGTGACGTTGATAAGAACGGTTTCTTGGGATATGAGGATTACCAGAAGGATAATACTGCTTGGACTCGTCCTGGAAACATCCATGCTGGTATGCTCAAGGGTTCTGTATTTGCAAGCAACTTCATCATTCCTTTCGCTTATACAGATGGCAAGAACACAATGGAGCTTCAGCTGTTGGCAGAGGATGGACATATCATCAAGGTATGGAACGTAACTATTCCTGATGCAAACAGTAACGCTGACCTTGGATTGACAGACAAGAGCGCTTCTGTCTTCAACGTAGTTCGTAACCACATGTACAACCTCGGTGTGAAGACTGATCAGAACACTAAGCCTGAGCCGGGCAAGCCGGATCCAGATCCTACACCCGATCCAGATCCTGATAAACCGAAACCTGGCACAGACGAGCCTGAGGACTTGTCAAAGGGTCAGAACCTCGTGCTGAAGGTTAACGACAACTGGGAGACCATCCACCAGATGGGTATCGAATAATATCAATCATTATAAATCCGAGAACACTCCCGGAAGTCTTTCTGGGCTTTCGGGAGTGTTCTTTTTACTTTAAACATAAACACATCTTATGCTCTTACGCCCCATCCAATGAAAGATATGATTAGAAAATCAGTTATAAACAGTTTTTACGTTTGTCTTGCCACCACCATATTGGCAAGCTGCAATGCAAGCGACGAAGCGTTTCCGCCTCTCGCTGACGGCACGCGTGCCGTGACGGTGGAGATGAAAGTGGGTGTGAGCGGAGGCGTCGTGTCGAGGAACCTGACCACATGGGAAGGTGCACAGCAAGTGAATGATATGCGCATATATGTATTCCGTTGTCCTAAAGACAAGAAGAATACCACCGAAGAAACATTCACCTATTACGTTCCTGACGACCTTAAGGCTGCCAACAAAGGTTATTACTCTGTAACCGCTTTCGACAATAAGGAGCCTTATTACTCATACCAACACGGCAACAAGCCCCAACAATATTCATACGAAATCACCCCATATCTCCCCAACAACTACTACTATCAGTTTCTGGCTGTAGGCCGAGACGACAAGTATATGGCTCCTGCCGAGCGCAAACTGGATGAGATAAGACTCACGGACGGCTCCACAACATTGCAGGATGTGAAGATTGCCCTCACCGATGCAGCCGTCAATAGCGCCAAATTGGGAGTGCTCAATTGCACGGAGTTTTTCTCGGGCCGTCTGCAAGACCAGAAAACAAAGGCAGACAATCCGATCCTCGTAGAGCAGGGAGCACAGCATTTCAATTGCATACTTACCGCAACACGCAACGTAGCGGGTATGATAATGTATTTAACGAACATTCCCACTGTGGTGGACGACAACACCCAAGACCTCACCACACCCGTATCGTTCACCCCAACCAAGCTCTCTATAGAGGTGACAGGCATAGAAGGCGCAACAATGGTCAGCGGAAAGACCGCCCCAAGCGATGCTGACAACCTTGTAAACAAGATTGCAAGCGCTACGGGATACCTTACATTGGGCGTTATCGAACTTACGCAAGCCAACGGATGGAGTAAGGACGACACTAAGAAAGTGTTCACCCGCCCCGAAGATACGGACAAAGGATGGCTGGCCAACAGCTATATGGTGAGCAACTTCATGCTTCCTACGCCCGTGGAATATATGCTTCAGAGCAAGAATTATGACAAATCGAAGGTGACATTCATGTTGCACTACAGCGACAATGCAGGTCATCACCGATACGACAATATAAAGGATATGAATACCGAACGAATCCTTTTCCCCATCGAGGCAAACCATCTGTACAGCTTAGGCATAAAGACTTCTCATGCCAACGAGCCGTTTGACTTGAATAAGAATTATCAGCCGACGATGATGGACATGACCATCGACTTGGAACCTGCCTTCGAGAAGAAACACGAATTTGAAACCGAGTAATACGATATAACCGATATGCAGAAATCTCTATTTAGCATACACTACACAAGCATTGCTGCTGCGTTCTGCCTTCTGATTGCTTTGGCGGCTGGTTGTACAAGTGACGACAGCCAGTTGGGCGATGATGGTAATGCCAATACGGGACAAACCAACGAAGTGGTGACACAAATCCCCATCAAGATAGCATTGGGGGGATATGGTGAGGAAGAACAGTCAGATGACGACACGCGTGCCTTGCCTCCAGGAACAGGTTCTACGCCAGGCACAACCGACAACGGATACACCGAGTCGCAGAGCATTAATGCCGTGAGAGTGATAGCCTTCCGCCGCAGAGCCACAGCCAAAGATGACGACGCAAATGGTCAGGCAGACGGCGGCGACGGACTCTCGCCATTCGAGTACGACCCACGAAACGACATGACTCTGACCGCATTTACCGACGAAGACCGCACCGACGGCTTTTATCCTAATGCCCCGCACAAGCATCGTGTGGTAACGGGACAGTTCGGATTGAGTCAGGGTTTTGAGTATCGCATTGTTGCCATAGCCTATGACAAGGATGAGGTTCTGCCTTATCCGCAGTACGGAGACAATAAGGTGATACACGACGGCATGCTCAAAGTAGGCAGAGCCACCACCTATGAGGATTTCTGTGCAAAGTTTAATGATTATCTTAATCCTAATACAGATGAAGATGGTCCCAACAGTTGGGGACATTATCTGTGGCCGGGTCTTTTAGGTGCCACCAATGCAGATTGCTTGAGCCGTCGTCTTACGGTAATCCCGCAGTTGTTCTATGGCACCATATATGCGGCAAGCGATGCCAACAAGAATCCCGTTATAGGCTATGACAAGTATGTAGTGGACGGAATAGCCCAGACTACTCTCACCGGCACACTGTATAGAGGTATGGCTGAAGTGGAAGTGAACATCAAATCGAAGCATTATAGTAGAAGAGCTAAAACCCAATGGTACTGTCTTCTTGCCGACAATGTGCTGACAAAGACAAAGCTAACAAGCTACGACGACTTCAAGAAGGGCAGCGAGCCTGTGGAGCCTTGGGTGCCTAAGAAAGGTGACAAGGGAACTTACACAGCCATTGCTTGCCAGAAGTTTGTCAAGGAAGGCGACATGGTTAAGCTGAAGGCATATCTGTTGCCAGCCAAGACGCGTCTTGCTGTGAGAGTGATATTCAATAAAGACCCTTGGATATTGAACGGTCAGATTAAGGCCAAGGACGTAGTATCGTCCGAAAGTGCTACGGGCGTGATTGAGGTGGACGCATTGAACGACGTGTTCTATCTACGCCGCAACCATAAATACGTGCTTACGTACAATGATCAGGAGTTGTTGTTGGATAAAAATCATAAAATGGAGTAGCACTCAACAAAATGAAACAACATGATTATGAAGAATAATTCTTTTATTATAAAGACCATATTCGCTGTGCTGGCATTGACGTTTACGATGTCGGTATCGGCAACGGTAGTGAAGCCGACGAACGACTTCTCAAGCCCCTATTTTAAGAGTGCGGCTGAGCGCGACTCGCTGATTGAGACCACAAAACCTATATGGACCAACAATTGGGACGACCTGCCTTCTGAAAAGGAGCATGACGGGTATGTGAAGTTTGAAGACAACCCCAAATACGGCAATCTGACTTTCCGCCGACTGCGCAACCTTAGGGCTCTTACTGGCGAGTCGTGCACCTTGAACAAACTGATAGGTGTGGTTGGAGTAGGTAGCTGGGCCAAGAACCTTGGAGCGCTTACCGACGAAGACCTTGACAATTCAGCTCAGGTGAACGCCATTGTGAAGGCCGGCGTAACCGTCGACCCTATAGTGAGCGTCAAGGATATGGACAACTATTACAGCAAGGGTACTGTTGCAGGATATGCCATTGTGGCTGGTTCGGGCAGTAGCGTGCTTAGCCTCGACATCATCAAGGCTTTCTCCATCGGCTTCTATCGTGACGGAAAGCTGATGGGTGTGAAGGCAGTAAGAGAAGGCCAGGACGGTGGAGGCGTAACGCTGAAGCTGATTCAGATACCCGGTTCTGACGACATCTGCGCCATGCTGACCGCCGAGAGTGACTGGGTGTTCGACGAAATCAGCCTCGATCGTGCGGGTGGCATTCAAGCCGAAGTGGCAAATCTGTTGAAGATAAAGTATGCATTCGTAGGCGAACCCACAGAGTTTACAATCACCGACGGTGGCATAAAGAAGTTTAACGACTTCTTTGACAGCACCCCCACCATATCGCTCAAGAAGATGCAGGGATGGAACCCCGTGCTTCTCGGCATACCCTTCCCCTTTGTAAAGGATGAAGTGAAGAAGATGACCGATGACAATCTGGACAACTTTGCCACTATCACTCCTATTCTGAACATCGGCTATCAGGGCGGTGCCAAGTTTATGATGCAGAACGACACCAATCCTAACGCTGAGGCTTTCGAGGCTGGAATGGAGGCAGGCTTCAAGTATAAGATGGACGCCGTGCTTAGTCTTACTGCCGGAACGTGGATAAATGTGCTTCTGTTTGACCGCAACGGAAAGAAGGTGCAGGAAGAAACCATATCGGCGCAGGTGCTCAATCTGTCGCTGGTGCAGATAGGCGACGGAACGGTGAGCATCAAGGCCAAGGTGCCGTTCTCTGGTTGCGAAATCCGATTCCTTACGGTGCTTGGCGTCAACGTGGGCGGCATGGGCATACATTACGGATTTGTGAGAATGGCCCCGGATGTGTCGCATCGCTGTGACATCAAGCCGACGATAAGCAGCAACATCTGCAATACGCAAACGTCGTTCACACTGCGCTCCAATCCGAATGTGAGTGTGACGTGGAGCTTGGAGGGTGCGTGGGACTTGAAAGGCAACGACATCAAGGACACCACCTCCGTGAAAGTAACCGCCGACGGTGAGGTGACAAACTTGCGGTTGGGCAGATTCACCTTCCGAGCTACGGCAAAGGACGGATGCTACGACGAGACCACCATCACCGTGGGAGTATTTAACGACGGAAATACACCCTGCGGCAAGCCCATCACCAACAAGGACGGTAAGGACATATACGAGATTTCGCCCAAGATACACGACACTTCGGGCTCGCTGCTCTCGATATCCAATCTGAAAAACCGCGAAAACATTCTTAGTGGCGATTACGAAAAGTATGCCGAGTATATAGGCGGACTCAGCCTCGCCGACAACCTATGCATCATCGGCATTCACCGCAAGGACGGCAAACTGATGTATGATGCAGACCCGGTAAGAAAGGAAGGCGAAACGGAAGAGGATTATGTGACGCGTGTGCAGCCCAAACGCCTTGGCTTTGTGGTGGAGGCAAGCGCTACGGTGCTCAATCTGCACGCTCTGCAGTTCTTGCAGATACGTTGCTACAACAATGGCAAGGAGGTGTATCGTCATCTTATTGACGAAAACAACGCCATCAGCGCCGGTGTGGGCGGTTCAGACAAGCTGCAGAAGATAAGATACTCCATTGAGGTGCCGGATATGGACAGTAAGGGCAATCCCATTCAGATGGACGAATTCCAGTTGTGGAACTCGGGCGTGCTCAACCTTGGAGGTTCGAAGCTTCGCATCTATTATGCCTTCATAGAGGAGGCTGCCGACGACTGCTCTTCTCCGTTAGCTTGCGGCACACTCGTAATGTCGCATAACCACTCGCACACCACCGTCAATGCCGACGAAACCAAGTTTGGAGGAACGGTGAACGTGCTCTCCATAGACGACAATCTGTGCAACTTTATAGACGGCGACATCAATTCATATATGGCAATAGCCAATACGGTGGGTGTAGGTTCGGGTCGTACCATTGCCATCAACATGGGACGACAACTCGACTATCATCATCAGTTGGGCATCGTCATTGACAACAAGACCTTCCTTGCTGCCGTAAAGGTGGGCAACTGGCTTACTGTGGAGACCTTCAAGGACGGAGAACCCTCCGGCGACAAGTTTACGGACTGGAAGGTCATTGGTGCCGACGTGGCTGGCTTTGGTGATAAGAACGTACTCTTCTTCCAGCCTAAGAACACCTACGACGAGGTGAGACTGACGCTGGCAAGTATTGTGGGAGCGCTCGATGTGCAGAAGTTCTATGGCATCGTTACGCGTGGCGACATCAACAACAACGGCATTCCCGACTGTAAGGACGACTGTTCGTGCGTGCCTGGCGTGGACAGCATAAAAGTGAGCAGCGTGTGCGTTGGCGACACCGTAAGGATTGTAGCCACCGGCAATCCTGGCGCTAAATACTATCTGCGCTTCGGCGACAAGAATGCAGGCGATAACGGTGTGGTAGAGTTGGTGGCTTCGTCTGCTACCCGAAACAATATCGCATACAAATACCTGACCAAGAAAGCAGGCGAATACGAGCTTATCTTCCTGGACGGCAGCCAGACACCGCTCACGACAATAGTGTATAAGGTGCATCCGTTGCAGACACGATGGCTCAGCACGGCTTCTAATTCCGACTGGAACAAGTGGGACAACTGGAGCGACGGCTCGCCATATTGTTGCACAAATGCCATAATATCGTCCGATGCACAGGTGTTCCCAAAGTTGGGACTGGCCATGGATTCGGCCACATACTGCTGTAAGGACATCTTCTTCGAGCCTCGCTCGGCTGTGGAGAACATACCTTCGCTCAACTATCGCATGGCTTGGGTGGAGATGGAATTGCCTGCCAACCGCTACTATAACCTAAGCGCACCGCTGAAGCAGATGTACACGGGCGACATGTTTGTGCCTGCAGGCGCTTATCCGGCCTACTTCGAGCCTCTTACCGAGGACAACTGCGAGGAGAACCGCTTCAATCCGAGCGTTTATCAGCGCCTCTGGGCTACGACAGCACCGGGCAAGATGGCAGTCAAGAACAACGGGGCCATAACGCTACAGGACAATACGCTCGGCGTAGTGGAGGGCAAGTGGTCGCGCCACTTCAATGCCGTGGCAAAGCCATACGCCATGGGCGAAGGCTTCTCGGTGTGGGTGGATAATGGCGAAAAGCCTGCCACTGATATGTTCAGCATACGTCTGCCCAAGACGCACACCACATATCACTATTATGCCGACTACGATCAGGAGAAGCTCGGAAGCGAGACGTTGACAAGAGTGGATACGCTGATGCATCGTTTCGTGTACGAGACAGAGCATAAGGACAACAAGCTCATGAAGTATGAGTATCTCTACAGGCAGAATGACAAGGATGAGGCGGAGAAGCTTACCGAGATGCGTAAGGTCTATGTAGGTCTGAAAGAATATCAGATAACGCTGAAGGCTGACGCACCTACCAACACCTTCCTCATGGGCAATCCCTTCATGAGCCACATCAACATAGAGAAGTTTTTTAAGGTTAACAATGACGTGGTGAGTGTGAGAGTGGACAAGCCGGAAGGAGAGGTTACATTTGCAAGGTCGGGAAAGACAATAGTCTCTACAGGCGACTATGCGAGCATCAGCCCCCTGCAGTCGTTCTTCGTAGTGAAGGACGGTGAGGCTGTCACTGAGCTAACTCTGTTGCTCACTACAGAAATGATTGGTGCGCCAGTGAAGATGGCTGAAATCGTAAAACCTGAGGACATTGACAATACGGAGAAGCCAAAAGCTCTGCGTGTGAACGTAGAAAGCATATTGACCGGCAGCAAGTCGGCTTCGCTGCTCATGCTGACTGAGAATACAGATGAGGAAACTGCTGCCATAAAGACAATGATGGACGGTGAGGTGAAAGCCAATCTGAAGGTGTTCGGTATCAGCCAAAACAACGCCTACGACATCATGCCGATGGCAGAGAGCACTTCGTTAGGCATCTTCCTTAACCATAAGGATAGCATCAGCATTGAGGTGGTGCCGACGGAGGGAGTGGATGAGGACGAGTTTGTGCTGCATGACCGCATCACCGGCAAAGACTATCCGCTTGGAAAGAAGGTGGTGATTGCAGACGCAGAGACGTCAATAGGACGCTTTGTAGTCAGAAAGGCAGGCCTTAAGGATGATGCGGACAATGTGTCTGACAATATCTGCATCATGCAGGAAGGCTCGTACGCCGTAGTGCAGTCAGCCATTGAAAATCTCAAGAGCGTGGAAGTGCGCGACGCGAGTGGTAGGCTGATAAGCAAGGTGCAAGGCGACGGCTCGCAGCGTCTAAGGACAAAGATAACGTCAGGCGTTCAGATTGTAAGCATTGAACTTACAGACGGCGGACGTGCGAGCTACAAGATGATGTTCAACTGAAAGAACTTAAAACAGGAATATTTCTGTGTGATAAGGTTGGGCAGTGCTTTGACAAAAACAAAGAAAAACACAAGAAAGCGGACGGCACTCGCCGTCCGAATTAGGAATTTTGAGTTAGGGATTTTGAATTATGCGCCAAGGCGCATTTGAATCCGCAACTCCACAATGATGACTGCAACATCGAGAAAGAAAGGATCGCCGAGATAATGCTGCCCCCGTTTGCTAACATCGGACAATGGTGGCGTAACGGCGAAACAAAGCCGCAGCACGGTGCTGATGCCTTCACATACGGCATCTGGATGTATCCTGAGAAATATAAAAACGAATCTTTTTCGGTCGTGGATGTACACAAATCGTTCATAAACATACAAAATTATGACAATTATCAAAAATTGTTCTTTTGTGAACGATTTGTGTACTTGAGGTTTATGGCTTTTGTCTAACTTTGCAGCAGAGAAAACGATAAATCAGCTTCAAAGATTCTTTAGGAAAGAAAAAGTGTTTGTATTTGTAATAGGCGTATAAAAAATAGTTAGTTTGTATTTAAGATAATTTGATTGTTTTAAGTTATAGTAGTTAGTAATTTTGGTTTAGTAGTTAGTTTTAAATGGTTCAGTAGTTAGTTTTAGGTATAAGGTAAGTTTTAGATTTGTTGAAAATTGGGTATGTCGTGACGACACACCCTTTTTTTATATATACCTATGTCTTATACCCACGTAACCTTAAATATTGTTCCCTTCTCTATGTCTGACATCACGCTGATGCTGGCGTCAACGGAAAAGACGCTTACCACCATTGCAATTGGTGAAGGTTGGAATAAATTATGACAGCAGTAAGCGAACCATTGATGATTGGAAAAAAGCTTAGTAGGTAGTTTAAGTTAGTTCGAGATTCATAAAAAATGGGTTTGTCGAGAGGCAAACCTATTACTTTTCGTCCACTTTGTTGCATACGCATCTAAACTTAACAATCATTGATTTTCAGCACTTTAAGAAAGATTACAGTCTAATATCATCCACTTTTTAAACACTCACTCTTTTATTTTTAGTAGCTGAATGCTAATTTTGCAGTCAAAAACTAAAAACCATTACTTACACATTAACATGAGACATATCATAACATCTTGCTTGATTGCGGTGTGTGCTATGACAGCCAAT
>OHHE01000163.1_pt1 | contig 15193 bp, 6 predicted proteins | sample 1567971 | NCBI WGS metagenome assembly OHHE01 (sample SAMEA3879508, study PRJEB24766) | human gut metagenome | biome: human-associated habitat; feature: feces | place: USA | collected 1985/1987 | reverse complement strand
TTCCCGATCGACATAAATCATACCACAATTCAAATTCAATGTTGAACTCATGACGGCGTTCAATCGTCAGAGCCACTAACCATACATCTGCCGTATATCCTTTTTCTGCCTTATATCTGGTATAGAAGCTCTTAGCATCAGGCACCTCTACTTTTACCTTATTAAGTTTATAATCATCTCTTACATAAGAAAGATCCTCAAAACCAAACACATATTCACCCGACATCCCAGTTTCCAGATTTCCCCACGCCCTGTTGCGAATCTGCTTGATTATTTCCCAACCGGTTGCCTCATCGTTGGTACGGAAACAGCACTCTGCGTAATCCAACAATACACCTGCATATCGTTTCATGGTAAGTGAACAAGGATTATAGTTATGATCTTTTTTCATGGCTCCATGCTGTTCCCGCCAATATTTCAATGTATAAACATTCGGATTATGGTCTGTCCCTACAAACTCTGCATTATAAGCAGGATCAACCCCTATAGCTTCACCGGTATAAGGATTGGTTTCACCCAATGCAACACACGAATACTGCTTTCGTTTATCACCCGGTTCAAACGAATTATAAAACTCCCATGACAAGCAGAATGAGCCATAACCTGCATGTTCCATAGAAGCACAACGGTAACCCATCTGAATCAAGGCATCAGTAAGTTTACTCGCACTACTGGTCATTGTAGAGAATTTATAGAAGGAATGTTCCCAAACACTTTCTTTCGACCAATAATTTCCCATATCGTGAACTGAAGCAAAACAAGGAAGTAATTCATAAGTCTTACTATCAATAATCTGCTTCAACCTTTGCTTGGCAGAATCATAATCATTATTATACATATAAGCCTCAGCTAAATAGGCCAGACACATACCTTTCGTTACACGCCCATACTGGCCATTTAACGGTTGCCAATCAAGCACACCAGTCGCATATTCCAAATCCTCAATAATGAGCTTCCACATTTCATCAGCTGTTTCAGGACGAGGCTTGGCGGGAGAGGTTGAGTAGTTTTCACCGGTCATCAACATTGGTACACGTCCAAAGTTCTTACCTAAATAAATATAATTATACGCACGCAAGGCACGGGCTTGAGCAATAACTTCATTTTTCGCCTTTATCCCTTCCTTAAATACGGATTCCTTAACACTCTCCATTCCCGCAAGCAGACTGTTTATACGACTGATAGCAGCATACGAGCACTTCCATGAATAACGAAACTGGCTCTCGGAAGCAGTCCACTCATACTTGCAATAATTAAAATCCCATCCGGAAGCTTGTACATCTAAAGTAGGTAAGTTCGCAAGCATCATATGAGGACGTACCCCCCACGAACTTCCTCCGAAACTATTCGGATAAAGCAATTCGTAACATCCCAATAGCCCCTCCTCAATAGTAGATTCATTGGTAAATATATAATCTTCGGGCAAAAATGTATAATAATCCACATCAAATATACCATCACATGAAGTAAATATAAAGGCTGCCAATCCACCGATAACAGATAATATTTTGTTCTTTCTCATATTCTTATTTTTTAAAATTGTAAACTAATACCCACACTATAAGTTCTCTGATAGGGATAACGGCCTGAATCATATCCCACCAAATTCAATCTCCCCGTACCTATCTCCGGATCACCGTATTTATTATAGGAAGAAATCGTGAATAAATTCTCAATGCTCCCATAAATTCTCATTCCCCAATCAAAGGTATAACCGACCTGAATATTTTGAAGTCTGAAGAAATCACCTTTTTTAATCCAAGCATCAGACACACGTGTATTCTTATTATTGTCCGAAACCGTCATACGAGCATATTTGGTACTGTGATTCTCTGGTGTCCAAGCATTACTTATATATTCCTGCAAACAATTCTGGAATTCACCCGTTGAATTATGGATAGAAGACAGACTCATCGCTGAATACGATAGAATATCTTGCCCATAAGCTCCATAACCATAAAGCATAAAATCCCATTTACGATAATTGGCATTAATAGAGATACCATAAGTCAGTTTAGGAAATCCATTGCCTATTATATCCTTATCGTCCGCATTGATATATCCATTACCATCTTTATCCCAATAATAGTAATCACCGGGTTGTGTAGAACCGGATTGGTATTTACCAGTGGAAGACGCATTGTTAAGGGCATCAATTTCGGCCTGATTTTGAAAAATTCCTTTTACACGATAACCATAAAACGAACCTATGGCATATCCATTCTTAATAATGGAATGGTTGTCCCATTCATATCCCTTCGAGGCCTCTGTAGCAAAAATAGGATCACCGACTTCCTTTACTTCATTCCTAAGGGCAGAACCATTCACTCCCACATTGACAAACCAGTCTCCAAAAGTCTTACGATAATTCACAGCAAATTCAAATCCTTTATTTTGGATTTTACCGGCATTCGTATAAATGGAAGTAAAACCTGTAGAAGGACGCATATTACGATCCAGCAACAAATCATAAGAATTACGTATAAAATAATCCAATGTTACATTCAAGGCATTGTCCATAAATCCCATATCAATACCCAAATTGGTCTGTTCATTCGTTTCCCAATGAAGATTCGTATCAATTTCCTTGTCTTTGGCAGCTCCCATCTGTTCTGTGTAATTTACCCCATTCCACCAATAATAATACATCTTACTTGTTGAAATCTGGGCAATAGATTTAGAACCGTCACCATAAGAACTACCAGTTTTACCCCAGCCAATACGAAATTTCAAATTACTGAAAATATTCAGATTCTTTATAAAAGATTCTTCATTCAGTCGCCAAGCTACCGAAGCTGAAGGAAAAGTTCCCCAACGATTTGTACGTCCGAAAGCTGAAGAACCGTCACGACGGATTGTACCAGTAAATAAATACTTATCTTTATAAGAATAAATCAAACGACCGAAATAAGAAAGACTGGTAGTTTTAACTTTTAAAGCACCTTCAACGTTTTTAGTAGTAGAATTCAATGTAGAAGCGATGTCACGATAGTTATCCGCAGGAAAATCCTTAGCGCTTCCTTTTAGTTCAAATCCATCTACCGACTGATTGAATGATTGCCCTACCATAGCATTGATATGATGCCCCTTTGTATCAAAAATATAATTAAAGTAGTTCTCACTGTTCCAATCACTACTACGACTCATTTCCATGGAAAAGGTATCCAAACCATCAGAAGTAATGGTACGTTCATTTCGAGGTGAATAATCCCAAGAACTTTTATTGGTTACATTGTAACTGTTGGTGGTTTTGAATGTTAAGCCTTTCAAAATGTCCACTGTCAAACCAAAATCAATCTGTACCCGGTCTGTAAAATTCTTGCTGTCATTATCGTATGCTCTCGCCACTAAATTGTCACTACCTCTCGGTACATCCCCATTCATCTCTTGCAAAGGTACCCCATAACTTCCGTCAGGATATTTGATAGGTACATTCATCAAATTACCATTTTCATCAAGATGGTCCATAGTTGGAACCGTCAAAGCATATGACCGCATGTTCCCACCTCCGTGACTACCAGTACGAACATATGCAAGATTAGTATTAACAGTCAGAAAGTCACGAATTTTGCTGGCTGCATTAGCACGGGCTGTAATCCGTTCATACCAAGAATTGATAATGGTACCATCATTTTTTGTATAACCTATGGAAGCCATATAGTTGGAAGTGCTACTGCCTCCGGAGGCCGATAACCGATAATTACGCGACAAAGCAGTCCGTGTCATTTCTTTCTGCCAGTCTATAGTTTGAAGTTGCCCTGCATATTGTTCTCCCCAAGCTAAATTGGTCAAGGACTTACCATCCGCCGCTTTACTCTGACGAACACCCCAAGTAAATAAGTCAGCATCAGCAACATCTATCGTATTGTTTACAGACTGAACCGATAAATTAGCAGTAAAGTTGATACGACTCTTGTTCTTGTCACCTTGTTTAGTAGTAATCATTACCACTCCATTTGCCGCACGCGAACCATAAATTGCAGTTGCCGAGGCATCTTTCAAGACTTCAATAGAAGCAATATCAGCAGGATTAACCATAGAAGCACTACTGATAATACCATCAATGACATAAAGGGGATCGGCAGAACCTTGGACTGTACCGATACCACGAATTCGGATTGTGGTTTCTCCGGAAGGATCACCGCCATTTCTCATGACTTGTACTCCAGCAGCAGCACCTTGCAATGCCTGACCTATATTCACCGGATTACGCTTAGCCATTTCATCAACATTCACTGAAGCCACCGAACCTGTAAGATCACTCTTCTTAACCATGCCATAACCTACAACCACCACTTCGTCCAAGGTTTCTGCATCTTCTTTCAAAATGACCTTCAATGTACCAGCATTTCCCGAGACTTTAATTGTTTGTGACAAATAGCCTATATAACTAACCTTTAGAATAGCCCCAACAGGACATTGAAAAGAAAAATTTCCATTCATATCAGTAATCATTCCCTGGGCAGTACCCTCTACAATGACATTAGCACCGATAATCGCCTCTCCTTTTTCATCCATCACTTGTCCTTTCACTGTAATGACATTTTGTTGTACAATGGTAACACCTACAAACGGTTGTATAACCATTGCCGCAAGAGGACTGGCACATACCAACGACATGGACACAAGCCCTAAATACTTCCTTACATTTTTCATAAATACTAAATAATTTGGTTTAACAAAAGCCCTTCTTTCCATCAAGAAAGAGCTATGAAATATCATTCACAAAATTATTTAGCATAGATTAAACATAAGGGAGAAAAAATAGTATTTTTATGCCTGCTTTTGTTTCATAGTTCATTTCTCCATAATAAAGCAACAAAACAAATACACATTTGCACAAAATATACACCCCTCAAAAACGATAGATTCAAAATTCAATCCTTAATTCTCGCCCATTATAACAAACTGTTTTTGAAGAAGAACTACCTGCTATATTCACAATGAATTTCCGATTCTTAACCATACCTGCAAAACGGCCTTTCCGATCACCTATAGTCAAAAAACGTTTTTCATTATCCCATGTAATAGGAATTTCACTGTAGGCTCCCGACTCATAATTGTAATTATCATTCTCATCTTCATACAGTACAAACTCCCCATTATCGCCCGGATAAATACGAAGTTCAAGTTTATCCCATTTCCGTTCTGTGGCATATTGTACCTCATTGGTAGTGAAAGGTACGATAGAGCCGGCCTTAACATATACCGGAATAATCTCTATAGGAGTGGCACGTTCCACTACTTGCCCGCCATCCAGAATCTGTCCTGTCCAAAAGTCAATCCACTTAGTATTATCGGGCAAATAGACACTACGCGAAACAGCATCTTCTTCAACAACCGGTGCAACCAAGAAAGCACTTCCAAACATAAATTCATCAGAAATCTGATAGGTTGATGTATCATGAGGAGCTTCCATAGAAAGTTGGCGCAAATAAGAATAACCATTTTTAGTAACTTGCCAAGCCGTAGAGTAAAGATAAGGGAGCAGTGAATAACGTAACTTAATGTATTGTTCCTGCACATCAAAAGCCCAATACCCACGTTCACCAAACTGATAAATTTCACGGGGTGAACCTGTACCATGCGAGCGCATCATCGGATTAAATGTAGCAAACTGAAACCAACGCACATAAAGCTGCTGGTAAGCAGGGTCCTTATGTGCCGTATTATAAACATTGCCATAGGGATGCCATGCACCAATATCGGTATTCCAATAAGGAATGCCACATATCGAAAAATTCAAACCTGCCGGAATCTGTTTCTTGAAAACATCAAAACTTGCACGGATATCACCGCTCCATGAACCGGCACCATAACGTTGCGAACCTATATAGGCCGAACGAGTCAATATATATACACGTTTATCCAAGGTGGTAGCACGCTGATTATCCCAAATAGCCTTACTAGTGTACAGAGGATAAATATTACGGACATTTCTTAAAGTCCCTTCTTTCGTCTGAAAATTGAAATCAGACTGTTTGGCACCATAAAATTCCGGTTCTGTAGCATCCATCCACCATGCCGACATACCAAGCTGGAACATATACCTGTTCATATAATCCCATACTATCCCACGAGCTTCCGGATTAAAAGCGTCATAGACTTTTGCCTCACGGGGCGAAGAAACCATAGGATATAATGCACCCTTTTTATCAAGTTCCTTGAAAATTTCCGTTCCATTTCCAAAACTCGGCCATACAGAAATCATCATTTTCACATTCATCTTCCTTAAACTGGAAAACATCTCTTGAGGTCTGGAAAAATTTGGATTAAGAAACTGAATCGCATTCCAAGAAGAATTATCCTCTCCCCAATAACGCCAATCCTGAATTATCCCATCAAGCGGTACGCCCAATTTACGATATTTTTCAGCAACCTCTACCACCTCATCTTGCGACTTATATCTTTCCTTACACTGCCAAAAGCCCAAAGTCCATAAAGGTACCATAGGAGCTTGTCCCGAAAGCTGTCGCAAAAGTGCTACAGTAGCATCGCCATTTCCACCATAAAGAAAATAATAGTCTATCGCTTCACCAGCTTCTGATCTAAATGATGTCCCCATAGGCGTATCATCAAATGTCGTAATCGAATAATTATCCCAATAAAGACCATAACCTTTGACAGACGCGAAATAAGGTACAGCAATCTGCATGTTATTTTGTTCAAGAACCAACCGCTGGTTCCGCTGATTCATCTTGCCAGTCTGCTGTTGGCCCAGTCCGTAAATAACCTCATCCTCGTCCAAAATAAATGATTGCGACACTTCATAAGTATTCTCAACAATAGTCCGCATCTTTCCTCTATCCAAACCGGGAGTATTTTGTCCTGGAGCACTTTGAGTAGGTACAACCTCACCAGTAACATGAGATTCCACCTTCTTTTCCCTTATTCTCTGAACATATTGCAACGGCATCAACTGGACACCGTAGTCTTTTTCAGTCAAGAGTTTACTCCCATCCAGATTACTGAACTGGACACGTCCCGTATTTAAATCTAGAATAACTTCCAACAATGAAGAAGAAGCTTTTACCATATCGTTTTGCCGAGAAACATTGACTTCAACCTGAGTAGGTTCAAGCACCACAGCCAGACTTTTCCTCAGATTGACATTGCCCGACTCCAGTGTCTTCGAAACTCTAACAATATTGGGAGTATAAAACTCCACCTTAACAACCACCCCTTTGACTGTCACGACAAAACCATTACTTCTTGCCTGTACTTGGGCAAGCACTACTGTTGACCATAAAATCGCACATAATGCAAATAGAATTTTTTTCATTTTGATATACTATGAAATAAATAGAATCCAATTAATGCAAATATAGAGATTTACAATTCTCTGCAGTGTCCCAAATATTTCTTTGAAAGGGTAAAATTGTTGCCGAATAAATGTTCAAACACATTTATATAGCCTACAGAACACATTTTATACCTCCATTCCTTCCGGCTACCTATAAACACACAATCACCCGTAACAGTATCAACAACAGTAAATTCACGTACCTCGCCATCATTATATTACGGCAACTTTCCCCTGACGGGGCAAGATACATATAATTTTAGAGTTATTCGCCTGACAATAAAGTAATGAAACTGATGGCCGGCAAATGTACCCGTACCAGTCCATTCTCTACCTTCACAGCAGTTTCCTTCATGCAGTCCTTTGTATTGGTCACATAGACTTTCAGTTTCTTCACTTCTGCAGGGATACCGGAGATGACAGCCTCGCAATCCGCCCCATTATTGACCATATGGACGGCATATTCTCCGCGCACCATATTTCCGAAAGCCGCACAGTTTACATTTTTCTTGCTGCTACTGACCGGAATGGCCAAAGCATCGGCCGGAGTGGAGGCCAGTTGCTTGATATTCCAGAAACGTTGCGTAGGACGCAAAGGACCTTTGGAACCATAAATGCCGCCTCCCCACAACAACGAATAGTCTGAAGTGAGCTGCCACTGCAAGATGGACAATGGTTGGCAAATCGTACAAATACGTGTATACAGATTGATTTCATAAAGTGCAAACGTCGACTCATTGAATATCTCGGCATAACCATGAGCAGCGGCATCCGTACTACCCTCACCAACCAAGAGTGGTACATTAATCTCTTTGGCAGCATCCGCCCACTTCCTTAACGTAACATCATCACAACCACGCCATGAATGGAAAGAAACTGCACCAATATACTTATGAGTCTCAGGATTGTTCAAAGCAGGAAGGATAAAATCAAAAGTCGTAGCATCCGAATTGTCGCCAAGCAGCATACGGGTAGGAAGATTCAACCCTGCCAGATAAGCACCGAATTCCTGAATGAAATCTGCATGCTCCTGCGGCGTGTGAAGGACATCAATACCCAAATCCGATTCGTTGAACGAGAACATGGAGAACTCAATACCATAATACCGTTTAGCATACAACAGATAATCTGCCATGGATTTATAAATCTTCTCCTTTTTCCGGCTATCCAGACGATAAGCAATGACACCACCTTGACGGGCATAACTTGCAGGACCTCCGTCAATGGCCCATGCAGGCGGAAACCAACAGCTTAGTATTACCGGCATTCCCATCGCCTTCAAGCGCTTTGCCATGAGGAGACTTTCCTCCACCCGCTTGTTCAGTCCCCCATTCTGTGCCACGGCAATAGGATCGGATTCTTCTTCGGGTTGCCACAATCTCCACGGAAATTCCACACGGCCATAAGCTACGCGCAAGTTTTCCAGACAGTAATCTATCACTTTAGGGTCGGCAGCAGGATTCTGCAGGCGGAAATTCCCTCCAAAGCCTGCAAACAAACTTCCCGGATTCTGCATATCCAATGTAATTTCCGCGTCACTGTGATCTATCACTCCGGAAGCATGCAGTTCCATAGACAATGCTGTTCTCCCAGCCTTTTTCAGAATCGACATCAGCGAGATATACACAACAGTACCGGTAGACTCTTTTTCAACCGTGGCCTTTACAGACTTATTGAACTTGAATTCCAACTTCCTATTGGCCGAAGTAACGGTCAGCTTCCTGCCACTTGTCCTTACTTTGGCATCAACGTAGTTTTCCGGACTTAAAGCAATACAGTAATAGGCTGTCTGGTTCAAAGTAGTGTCCGACAGCGCATCAATAGAAATCTCCACCAAGCCTTTTCCCTTATCAGTCACTTTCTGATGGAACTTTACACCTCGTAGAGTAGTCGTCACTTCCTGCATATCCCCCTCACGATGGAAAACGGGACGGACCTGCTTCTCCTTTCCAGTAATCTCCATATCTCCTTTCAAGGTTCCGACACGCAGGGATGACTCAAAGTCTATCAATTCACCGTCTACACGGACACCCGTGATATTGCTCCATGCCATCACTTCCGTCTGGGCAGAAAGCGGCAGAGATAATATACCACACAGCAATACAACTATTCCAAACTGGAAAATTCGTAAATTCTTCATAATATCAAATCTATAAAAGGTTGTCATTTCAGTCTGGTATCAATCTCAAACCCCATACGGCTGTTATGATAGGGACAATTCCACATACTTGCTTTAGGCTCCTTGTAGCGGGGAGTTCCATCTTCCAGCACCGTTCTGAACCATTCACCATACTCCTTGTCTATCATCCGTGATTTGATGAAGTTCCAAGTGCGGACGGCACTGTCCAAATAAGATTGTTCACCAGTCAGTTGCCAGGCATTGATACAACCGACCACAGTTTCCGCCTGGCACCACCAGGAAGCATCCTTCCTGATTTTGTCCTTATGCCGTTCGTACATCATGGCGCCCATCGGGTTGATGCCCTCTTTCAAGGAGGCGTCTGCAAGTTCCAATGCTACCTTCCTGCACCTCCCGATAACCTCCGGGTCACCCAGAGCCTCTGCAGCTTCCGTCAGCAACCAGGAAGTTTCGATGTCATGCCCGTAAGAGTCGATGTCATCCAGATTGTTCCAATTCGAATCACAGTACAATATCAGGTGATGTGTTTGTGGATTGTAGAGCTTGGTTATTATCAAATCTATTACTTTTGTAAGACGTTCGCGTAGGCCATTATCCTTCCATACTTTATATAAAGCTGTGTATGCCTCCAATACGTGGATATGGGTATTCATTGTTTTGGTGGCAACGCCATCTCCATCATATCCCAGCTTTTGGGGAACTCCCCATTCGCGGGTGAAAGATTCTATATAACCATCGTTTACGGGGTCTTTGATTCTGCTCTCCATGGTCCGGTAAAGTTCTATGGCTTTTTGCAGGCTTTCATTGTTGCCCGTTGCTCTAAAATGTTCGGACAAACCGTAGATAGCATAAGAGCAGCCGTAAGTCTGCTTGTTCGTATCCAATGGGGTACCGTCCGCTTTTATCAGCCAATATACGCCTCCATACTGCGAATCAATGAAGTGGTCTATGAAATACCGTTGCGCCCTGTCAGCCAATTTACGGTAGGCAGTATCGCCATACATCCGGTAGGCGGTTGAAAAAGTCCAAAGGATGCGGGCATTCAGTACACCACCTTTGGGAGCATCCGCTATCGGGGCACCGTCACGTCCCAATGAACCATAAAAGCCTCCGGAAGAATCTACGCTGTATCTTTCCCAAAAAGAGAGGATATTCTCTTTCAAGTCCGAGGTTATTTCATCTTTTAAAACCTTGTCTACGTGTGACTGTGCTTGCAGGAAAGGTGTAACCAGCAACCATACTGTAATCAGCAAAAAAACGGAAAACATACGTTTCATAATATAGCGATTTAAGGAATTAATCATAGTTACATTGCAAATGTACAAAAAAACAAGTTGCCACTACTCACTACCATCCTTTTTCAATGGATACAATTGGTTCCGATAAAGGCTGTTTTTGGGTACTGAGTCCTTGTTTTACCAGACATCAGCTTTTATTAGCTCAAACGTTGGTATCTGGCAGTTCAAACACCATTGTATGACAAATATAACAATGAATATCATAAAAATAGAGGAAAAAGACACATTTCATAACGTTATTGGCTACAAACAAAAGCCATCCGTTTCCTTTTTAGTCCGTATATTAGTAGAAAATTTCGTAACTCAAAAATAGATACTATGAGAAAGAAACATTTCCTATTTGCATCAGTCTTGGCACTGCTTTGCGGCAGCAGTACGCTGCATGCGCAAGACTTCAAGCTGACATCCTCCGGTTATTTCAAGAACCAGGGAGTCGACGTCATGGCTTTTGATGACATCTATCCCGAAGGACACCAGGGAGGGGTATGCATCATCATGAACGGACACCGTGTGGCAACAAACGGAGACATCCGCCTGGAAGCCACGCCCGGACAATGGCAACCCGTACCGAAACAGCTCGACCGGAAGCTCGGTGACAACAGCATCACCGCCACGCTGTGCTATCCCGACTCCTCACGCCATCTCACCGGATTCAACCCGATGATTTACCCGGACCTCCACCTTATATATACGGTAAACGTGGAAAGCAAAGGTAAAAACATAGAGGTGACCGTAGATCTTGACCGCCCCATTCCCCAGGAATTCATCGGAAAAGTGGGCTTCAACCTTGAATTCTTCCCGGGTTCCCTCTTCGGCAAGCCCTGGATTATGGACGGTCAGAGCGGCATCTTCCCGCAACAGCCCAACTCCCCCCTGATGACAACCCAGCCCAACTATCTGCATACAGGAAACTATCATGACGGCAAAAAATCGCTGGCAGACATGGACAAACTGATAGGAAAAGGTTACAGCCCGATTGTGGCAGACGACATCATCAGCGAACCTTATGCCAAAGGAACCAAGTTCACCTCCCGGCCCGATGACCCTTACAACAAAGTTACCATCGAATCATTGAGCGGTGACCTGCAACTGTTTGACGGGCGTATGAACCACAACAACGGCTGGTTCGTACTGCGCAGCAACATAAAACCGGGTGTCACCAAAGGTGCCGTCAAATGGATTATCACTCCGAACGTAGTGGCCGACTGGATGTATCAGCCGGTTATCCAGACTTCACAGATAGGTTATCATCCCACTCAGGACAAGGAAGCCGTCATCGAAATGGATATACGTGACAACAGAAAGGAAACGGCACAAATCATCCGCATTGACGCAGACGGCGAGAAAGTGGTCAAGAACGTCACTCCTGCCAATTGGGGCAAGTTCCTGAGATACAACTATCTGAAGGTGGACTTCACGGATGTGAAGGAACCGGGACTCTACAAGATTAAATACGATACCTCCGTATCCCCTATCTTCCGCATCGACAATGACGTATATGCCCGCGGCGTATGGCAGCCCGTACTGGAATACTTCCTTCCCGTACAGATGTGCCACATGCGCGTCAACGAAAAATACCGCGTATGGCACGACTGCTGCCACATGGACGATGCCCAGATGGCACCGGCACACAATCATATCGACGGCTACGACCAGAAAGAGGGCCTGTCCAAGTTCAAACCGGGTGAAGTGGTTCCCGGAGTGAACATAGGCGGCTGGCACGATGCCGGAGACTTTGACCTCCGCATCGAATCCCAAGCCGGAGAATCCTATATCCTGGCACTGGCCTACGAAGCTTTCCACCCGAATCTCGACGTGACTTCCATCGACCAGATAAACCGTGTGACGGAAATCCACCAGCCCGACGGTAAGAATGACTTGCTGCAACAAGTAGAGAACGGCGCCCTTACGGTAGTCAACGGCTACCTGGCACTGGGACGTCTCTACCGGGGAATCATCTGCAACAACCTTCGCCAATACGTACTTCTGGGTGATGCCGCCGCCATGACGGACGGAAAAATCGGTAATGAAGACGACCGTTGGATATTTACAGAAGACAACCCCGGACGAGAACTGTCGACAGCCGCCCAACTTGCTGCCGTATCACGCGTATTGAAAGGCTTCAATGATACATTGAGTGTACATTGTCTCGACATTGCCCGCAAAGTATATGCTTCTACCGGAAACGGCAACAACAGAGCCTTGTTCCCCAAAGTGCAGGCAGCCGTAGAACTGTACCTCACCACGGGCGAACAACCCTATATGGACTTCATTCTGGACAACAAAGAGCTCATCATCAAGCAGATAGGCCGCATCGGCTGGTACACGGCACGTGTGGAAAAACAGTTTGCACAAATGAAGAACAAGAAAGCCAAAGCTTTCTCCACCGCTTTCCGCAAAGCTCTGACCGGATATGAACAAGAGCTGAACAAGCAAGTGCAGGAGACTCCTTACGGCATTCCCTACCGTCCACATATCTGGGGTGCAGGCTGGGATATACAGCGTTTCGGCTTCCAGCACTACTTCCTGACAACCGCCTATCCGGAAATATTCCCGAAAGCACCGGTATTCAATGCCCTCAACTTCATTCTCGGATGCCACCCGGGCTCCAACCAAGCTTCCTTCGCCTCGGGTGTCGGCGCACAATCAGCCACTGTGGGCTACGGACTGAACCGCACAGACTGGTCGTATATTCCCGGTGGAGTCATTTCCGGTACAGCTCTTATCCGTCCCGACTTCCCGGAACTCCTCACGTTCCCGTTCCTCTGGCAGCAAACTGAATATGTGCTGGGAGGAGGTTCATCCCACTATATGTTCCTGGTACTTGCAGCAGAACAGTTGCTGAAACAATAAGAAAGACAGAGGGGGAACAAAACCCTCTGGATGTTTTCTTTTAGGCGCGGATTACACGGATTTCACGGATTTAGTTTACTGCATCCATGGATTCCGCGTAACCCGCGCCTAATATTATAGTATAATGAAAGTGTTTATCTACTTTCCATTCTTTCACCAATTATCCGTACGGAACGGAATGGTAGGCAATTCATTTCCGCCAATCATCGTACCAATCTGGAAATCATGGAAACAGTAGCGCACGCTGACGGGATGGGATACCTTTTCTGAAGAGATTACCACTTCATTCGTCTGCCAGTGCAGCCATACTTTGTCGGCAGGATGGAACACACGGTCCTCGCCTGCCACTTCGAAGCCACGAAGGTCATAGTTACGGCAGATACCCATTTCCAGGTGGTCGAAAGAGACCCAGGCTTCATTGCCTTTAGCGGTCCATGACTTATATTGTGGGCCGAAACAGTGTATCTGCTTCAATCCATAGGTGAGGTTCAATGCCAGATAACTCAAACGTTGGCCCACCTTCGTCTTGTTGCGGGGATGGATATTGTATATCTCATAAGGCTCTACAAGGTCGTTTGTAGAAATCATGGCACTGTTCGGAATCAGGCTTTGGGCACGGAATTGCGCTTCACGTAGGTAAGCAGCTTTCTCTTGCTGGGTACCTCCATAGGCGTACGGCGCTATTTCGGCAAAGTAGAAAGGCAATTCGCCCAGTCCCCATTCTTTGCGCCACAGCTGCACCATATCGGCCAAACGCTCGGCGTATGTTTCATGACGGCCTACGTTAGACTCGCCTTGATACCAGATGAATCCCTTTATGGTATAGTTCTGAAGCGGCTTCAGCATGGCATTGTACATCAGCATGGGGTGCAGGCGTTCGATGGAATCGGGGTTGAGGGAAATGTCCGGATAGTTTTCCAGCAACTCCCGGCTTATCCAACCTTCCACAGTGGCTCCACCGTAGGCACTGCTGATGATACCCACGGGAATACGGAGGGCACGGCTCAGTGAAGTTGCGAAATAGTAAGCTGTTGCACTGAAATCGGGTGCGGTTTCTATGGAAGATATGTTCCAGCTACCTTTGCAGTCGGTTTGCGGTTCATAAGTCTGGTGCTTGGAAACGGTGAACATACGCACGCCTTTGTTTTCGGCAGAAGCTATAATATCATCTGCTCCATTCATGATGCAACAGCCGGCAAAGCCTTTCAGGGGCATTTCCATATTGCTCTGGCCGGAGGCAAGCCATACTTCACCGATTAGGATATTCTTCAACGTAGTTTTTTCTCCGTCATCAAAGGTTATCTCATAAAGCGTGTACCCTGCTGCCGGAGTTTTCACGGCAAGCAGCCAATGGCCATCCTTATCGGCACGGCAAGTCGTTGTCTGTCGGTGCAGCCGTTCCCCACAGTTTCACTTCAGTCTGCTGCTGGAGTATCATGTTGTCGCCTACCAGTGCAGGCAGCTTTACTTTGGCGCCCAGCGAGGCGGCGCAACATAATAGAATCAATGCAAGAGTCTTACTTTTCATAGTATATTTGCGTTCTAAATATTTATAATCGAATATGTAAACCTAAAATTCCTTTTTCTTAATAAAAACAA
>OHHE01000157.1_pt1 | contig 15262 bp, 7 predicted proteins | sample 1567971 | NCBI WGS metagenome assembly OHHE01 (sample SAMEA3879508, study PRJEB24766) | human gut metagenome | biome: human-associated habitat; feature: feces | place: USA | collected 1985/1987 | reverse complement strand
GATGGCAGGGAAGATTAATTTGACAGACCAGCTGAAGAACTACTTCGGGTTCGATACTTTTAAAGGAAATCAGGAAGCAATCATAGAGAATCTGTTGGCGGGTAATGATACATTCGTGTTGATGCCTACCGGTGGTGGAAAATCTTTGTGCTACCAACTGCCGTCCTTGTTGATGGAGGGCACGGGTATCGTGATTTCTCCTCTGATTGCCTTGATGAAGAATCAGGTCGATGCGATGCGTAACTTCAGCGAAGAGGATGGGATAGCCCACTTCATCAATTCTTCCCTAAACAAGAGCGCGATAGACCAGGTCCGGTCCGACATACTCAGTGGTAAGACAAAGCTGTTGTATGTAGCTCCGGAATCACTGACGAAGGAAGAGAATGTGGAGTTTCTGAAAACGGTGAAGATTTCGTTCTATGCCGTGGACGAAGCCCATTGTATTTCTGAATGGGGTCATGACTTCCGTCCTGAGTATCGCCGCATCCGTCCCATTATCAATGAAATAGGAAAAGCCCCTCTGATAGCGTTGACTGCGACGGCTACACCGAAAGTGCAGCATGACATCCAGAAGAATCTGGGTATGGTGGATGCGCAGGTGTTCAAGTCATCGTTCAACCGCCCGAATCTCTATTATGAGGTACGCCCCAAGACTGCAAATGTAGACCGGGACATCATCAAGTTCATTAAGAACAATCCCGAAAAGTCAGGCATTATCTATTGCCTGAGCCGGAAGAAAGTGGAGGAACTTGCTGAAATCCTGCAGGCAAACGGAATCAATGCCCGTGCCTATCATGCCGGAATGGATTCGGCTACACGAACACAGAACCAGGATGATTTCCTGATGGAAAAAATTGATGTGATTGTAGCTACCATTGCTTTTGGTATGGGGATTGACAAACCGGATGTGCGCTATGTCATCCATTACGATATACCCAAAAGTCTGGAAGGATATTACCAGGAGACCGGACGTGCCGGAAGAGATGGAGGAGAAGGGCAGTGTATTACTTTCTATACCAATAAAGACTTGCAGAAGCTCGAGAAGTTTATGCAAGGCAAACCTGTAGCAGAGCAGGAAATTGGCAAGCAGCTTCTGCTGGAGACTGCTGCGTATGCCGAATCTTCCGTATGCCGCCGAAAAGCATTGCTTCATTACTTCGGCGAAGAATATATAGAAGAAAATTGTGGTAATTGTGACAATTGTTTAAATCCGAAAAAACAAGTGGAAGCTCAAGAATTATTGTGTACCGTGATTGAAGCTATTCTCGCGGTGAAAGAAAATTTTAAAGCGGACTATATTATAGACATAATACAAGGTAAGGAAACTTCAGAAGTGCAGGCGCATCTGCATGAAGATCTCGAAGTGTTCGGCTCTGGTATGGGCGAAGAAGACAAAACGTGGAATGCTGTGATCCGTCAGGCACTTATTGCCGGTTACCTGAGTAAGGATGTCGAAAACTATGGCTTGCTGAAAGTGACAGATGACGGTAAGAAGTTCCTTAAACATCCCAAATCATTCAAAATAGTGGAAGACAATGACTTTGAGGATGTGGAAGAAGAAGCACCTGCACGTGGAGGCGGTGCGTGTGCGGTAGACCCGGCATTGTACTCCATGTTGAAGGACTTACGAAAGAAGTTGTCCAAGAAGTTGGAAGTGCCTCCTTATGTCATTTTCCAAGACCCGTCTTTGGAAGCGATGGCGACCATATATCCGGTGACTTTGGACGAGTTGCAGAACATACCGGGTGTAGGAGCCGGAAAGGCAAAACGCTACGGCGAGGAATTCTGTAAACTCATTAAGCGGCACTGTGAGGAGAATGAGATTGAACGTCCCGAGGACTTGCGTGTGCGTACTGTGGCCAATAAGTCAAAAATGAAGGTGGCCATCATTCAGGCCATTGACCGTAAGGTGGCATTGGATGACATTGCCATGTCAAAGGGCATTGAGTTTGAAGAGCTGCTGGATGAGATAGAAGCTATTGTCTACTCCGGTACGAAACTGAATATCGACTACTTCCTGGAAGATATTATGGATGAAGACCATCTGTTGGATATATACGACTATTTCAAAGAATCTACTACGGATAATATCGATGATGCTCTGGATGAGCTGGGAGATGATTTTACAGAAGAAGAAGTGCGTTTGGTACGTATTAAATTCATCTCCGAAATGGCAAATTAATCCTCGGGCTACGATAAAAAAAAGAAAAAAATATTGCGTGTAAATATACGGAATGGAATAAAAACCGTATATTTGCACGCAATAAATTTTAAACGCATAGCCCTATGTCATTTATTGCTGATAAGATTGTAATGGACGGATTGACTTACGATGACGTTCTGTTAATCCCTGCTTACTCTGAGGTACTTCCTAAAACAGTCGAACTCTCGACTAAGTTTTCACGAAACATTGAGTTAAAAATCCCGTTTGTAACTGCTGCCATGGATACGGTTACCGAAGCGAAGATGGCTATTGCCATTGCCCGCGAAGGTGGTATCGGAGTTATTCATAAGAATATGTCCATTGAGGAGCAGGCACGTCAGGTAGCTATTGTGAAGCGTGCCGAAAACGGTATGATTTATGACCCGGTGACTATCAAGAGAGGTTCTACGGTAGCTGATGCGCTGGCTTTGATGGCTGAATACAAGATTGGTGGTATTCCGGTGGTAGATGATGAAAGATATTTGGTAGGTATTGTTACCAATCGTGACCTTCGTTTTGAGAAAGATATGAATAAGCGCATCGATGAGGTAATGACTAAGGAGAACATCATTACTACCAATCCTACGACGGATATGGAGGCTGTTTCTCAAATTCTGCAAGAACATAGAATCGAGAAGTTGCCGGTAGTAGATAAAGACAACAAATTGGTAGGTCTGATTACCTATAAGGATATTACCAAGGCAAAGGATAAACCTATGGCGTGCAAGGATAGCAAAGGTCGTCTGCGCGTTGCTGCTGGAGTGGGAGTGACGAATGACACTTTGGAGCGCATGCGGGCTTTGGTGGATGCAGGGGCGGATGCCATTGTCATTGATACGGCTCACGGACATTCCAAGGGGGTTATTGAAAAATTGAAAGAAGCCAAAGAGCATTTTCCTCATATTGATATTGTTGTTGGTAATATTGCTACCGGTGAAGCTGCGAAGGCATTGGTCGAGGCTGGTGCTGATGGAGTAAAGGTAGGCATCGGTCCGGGTTCCATCTGCACTACCCGTGTAGTTGCCGGTGTGGGTGTTCCTCAGTTGTCTGCGGTTTATGATGTGGCAAAGGCACTGAAGGGCACGGGTATTCCTTTGATTGCCGATGGCGGTTTGCGTTACTCGGGTGACGTAGTGAAGGCGTTGGCTGCCGGTGGTTACAGCGTGATGATCGGTTCGCTGGTTGCCGGAACGGAAGAGTCTCCGGGCGATACGATTATTTTCAACGGTCGTAAGTTCAAGTCCTATCGGGGTATGGGGTCGCTGGAAGCTATGGAAAATGGTTCCAAGGACCGCTACTTCCAAAGCGGTACCAGTGACGTGAAGAAATTGGTTCCAGAGGGCATTGCTGCCCGCGTTCCTTATAAAGGTACTTTGTATGAAGTTATTTATCAGTTGGTTGGCGGTCTGCGTGCCGGTATGGGCTATTGCGGTGCAGCCAATATAGAGAAACTGCACGATGCTAAGTTTACCCGCATTACTAATGCAGGTGTACTCGAAAGCCATCCGCATGATGTATCTATAACCAGTGAGGCACCGAACTATAGCCGTCCAGAGTAAGATAATAACAAAATAATAGTGAATGCCCGGAGAGAGATTGCCGCTTTCCGGGCATTTTGTTTATATTTGCAGCCGTATAAAAAGAACGGATGGTGCTTATGGTTAGATTGTTTTGGGTGTTTTTCTTCCTCGGGTTCGGATTGGCTGTTTCGGCCCAGGACGATCCGGTACTGATGCGTATCAATGGAAAGGAGGTCCTCCGTTCTGAATTCGAACGTAGCTATAATAAGGGCGGTACCTCTGTCGGTGCAGGCCGGAAGGCATTGGATGCATATGTGAATAAGTTTATAGACTTCAGGCTGAAAATAGAGGCTGCCGAAGTTGCGGGATTGGATACTTCCCGTGTCTTCCAGAAGGAGCAGGATGAGTATCGCCGCTGTCTGATTAAATCATACTTGACAGATGAGGAGACGGCAGAGCAGGAGGCACGGCAGTATTATGACAAGATGAAATCCGGCCGGCGTGCGGGCCGGGTATATGTGAAGCATATTTTTAAATATCTCCCCCAGAATATTTCCGGTCATACCTTACGTGAGATGGAGTCCAGGATGGATTCTATCTACAGGGCTCTTGCAAAGGAAGGGGGAGCTGTGCCGTCTTTCGATGCTTGCGTCGAGCAATTTTCCGATGAGAAGAAAGCGTTTTGGGTGGGTTGGCTGCAGATGCCGGTGGAGTTTGAGGATATTGTATTCGGGTTGAATGCCGGAGAGATTTCCCGTCCGTTCCTCACTCCTCAAGGCATTCATATCGTGAAAGTACTCGAACAGCAGGAAATCCTTCCTTTTGAGAGGATGAAGGACAAGATAATCCGTTGTCAAACCCGTCGTCATGGAATGGATAAAGGAACGCGGGCTTTTGTGGATAAACTGAAGAAAGAATATCACTATATGCCGGATAAAGCCGGTATCGACGAACTGCTGGCCAAAGGAAGCACTTCTCGTGTATTGTTTACACTGGATGGCAAGGCATACGGTGGAAAAGAGTTTGCCGGATTTGCCGCTGTTTATCCGGCAGGGACGCGCAGACAGTTGGAGGCTTTTACAGTAAAAACGATTCTGGACTATGAAAACTCCCGTCTGGAATTGAAGCATCCCGAATTCTGTGCGTTGGTGCAGGGGCATCGTGACAGCATGTTGCTTGCCGAAATCACTGACCGTGAAGTGGGAAAGAGGAGTGTGGTGGATGAAGCGGGATTGAAAGCATATTTTGAGGCGCACCGTTCGGACTTCCATTGGGACGAACCGCGTTATAAGGGTATTGTGCTGCATTGTACTACCAAGCGGGTGGCGAAGCAAGTACGGAAATTTCTGAAACAGATTCCGGAAGAGGAGTGGATGGATGCCATCCGTCTCACCTTCAATGCCGGCGATACTCCCAAGGTGCAGGCAGAGCAAGGATTATTTGCCCCCGGTGATAATGCATATGTGGATGATTTGGTGTTCAAAGGGAAGGATGCAACCCCGGTTTTGTCATTTCCCTTTACTGCTGTACAAGGTCGTAAGCAGAAGGGACCGGATAGTTGGCAAGAGGTGCGAGAGCCGCTCGTAACCGCTTATCGGAACTATTTGGAAACGCATTGGGTGGCAAAGTTGCGTGCTGCCGGTAAGGTTGAAATTGACCAAGAGGTTTTAAAAACCGTTAATAATCACTGATGCAACCGATTAAAACACTATCTTCGTACCTCAAAACGAAGTAAATATCAGTTGGTGATGCGAACAACCTGCTTTGGGCTTTTAATTTTCCTTCTCTGTGCGGCGTGCAGCGAGCAGCACGACCATAAAGGGCGGACACCGTTAGTGGAGTTGGACGGCAATTTCCTTTACCGGGAAGATTTGCAATCGGTACTTCCTGCCGGTTTGTCCAAAGACGACAGTCTGTTGTTTGCAGAACATTATATCCGTAATTGGGTGGAAGATATTTTGCTGTACGATAAAGCGCAGAGCAATATTCCCAATAACGGTGAGATTGATAAACTTGTGGAGAATTATCGCAAAGCATTGATAATGCATACCTATCAGCAGGCTTTAATACATCAGCGGCTATCAGAGGAGATTTCAGAACAAGACTTGACGGAGTATTACGAGAAGAACCAGGCGCTCTTCAAGGTGGAACGTCCGTTGATGAAAGGCTTGTTCATCAAAGTTCCTTTGACAGCCCCGCAGCTGGGCAATGTTCGTCGCTGGTACAAGACGGAAACCCGTGAGGCGGTGGAACATCTGGAAAAGTACAGTCTGCAGAATGCTGTGAAGTATGAGTATTTTTATGATAAATGGGTGCCGGTATCGGAAGTGCTGGATATGCTGCCCTTGAAGGTTCCTGATGTGGACGAGTATCTGGACAAGAATCGCCATGTAGAGCTGAAGGATACGGCTTTCCATTATTTCCTGAATGTGAGCGATTATCGCCCGGTGGGAGAGCAGGAACCCTATGAGTTTGCCCGTAGGCAAGTGAAGGATATGCTGCTGAACGTGAAGCAGGTGGAATTCATGAAGCAAGTGAAGGATGATTTGTACCAACGGGCGGTGAAAAGAGACAAGATTAAATATTATTTAGAATAAGACACCAAGAATGAAACAGTGTATGAACTTTAAGTTTGTAATTTTATTTGCCTTGACGCTATTAGTCGGTTCTACCGTTTATGGACAAGACAACGTAATTGACGAGGTAGTGTGGGTAGTAGGTGACGAGGCTATACTGAAGTCCGAAGTGGAAGAAGCACGCATGAGTGCATTGTATGAAGGACGCAAATTTGACCGTGACCCTTATTGCGTGATACCGGAGGAGATAGCCGTGCAGAAGCTGTATCTTCACCAGGCTGCCCTCGACAGTATCGAAGTATCCGAGAGTGAGGTTATCCAGCGTGTGGACTATATGACGAACATGTACATCGCCAACATCGGTTCGCGCGAGAAAATGGAGGAATACTTCAACAAGACTTCCAGTCAGATTCGTGAAACGCTGCGCGAGAATGCCCGTGAAGGATTGAAGGTTCAGAAGATGCAGCAGAAACTGGCAGGAGATATCAAAGTGACTCCGGCAGAAGTACGCCGTTACTTCAAAGACCTTCCGCAGGATAGTATCCCTTACATTCCGACGCAGGTAGAAGTGCAGATTATCACGCTGCAACCTAAAATTCCTGTTGCAGAAATCGAAGATGTGAAGAAAAGGCTGCGCGACTATACGGATCGTGTGACAAAAGGAGAAATCGACTTCTCAACGTTGGCCCGTTTGTATTCCGAGGATAAGGCATCTGCCATAAAAGGCGGCGAATGCGGATTCATGGGACGTGGTATGATGGACCCTTCTTATGCGAATGTGGCATTCAGTTTGCAGGATCCGAAGAAAGTCTCCAAGATTGTTGAGTCTGAATTCGGTTATCATATTATCCAGTTGATTGAGAAGCGTGGTGACCGTGTCAATACCCGTCACATTCTGTTGCGTCCGAAAGTTTCGGAAAAAGAACTGACAGAGGCTTGTGCACGTCTGGATTCTATTGCTGATGATATCCGTGCAAATAAGTTCTCGTTCGATGAAGCAGCTGCCGTTATTTCACATGATAAAGATACTCGTAATAATCATGGTATCATGGTGAATATCAATGAAAATTCAGGAGTGACTACTTCTAAATTCCAAATGCAGGATCTACCTCAGGATGTTGCCAAAGTGGTAGACAAGATGAACGTTGGAGAGATTTCCAAAGCATTTACAATGATTAATGAGAAAGACGGAAAGGAAGTTTGTGCGATTGTGAAACTGAAGGCAAAAATTAACGGTCATAAAGCGACTATTGCAGAGGACTATCAGGACTTGAAAGAAATTGTAATGGATAAACGCCGCGAAGAAATGTTGCACAAGTGGATTCTGGATAAGCAGAAACATACTTATGTACGTATCAACGAAAACTGGCAGAAGTGTGACTTCAAGTATCCGGGTTGGATTAAGAAGGATTGATGTTTAACAGCTTGACTTTATATGCTGAAACAAAATAAAAAAGATAAACAAGACAGGCATAGATGGCTCCTAATAGGCTTTCTATGCCTGTTTGGCGTATGTCTTGTAGCGCAGGTGCGTCCTACAGAGCAAAAAACGAAGGCAACCGGAACATCTACAAAATCGGTTGCAGACACATCCAAAACAACGAAGAAGCAGCCGGAGAATAAGAAAACGAAGGTTTATTTGCTCCATGCTGATGAAGGTCAGGCGGATAAGTTAGCTCGTCCTGATGTGCAAGTGCTGATTGGTAATGTGAAAATGCGTCACGATAGCATGTATATGTATTGTGACAGTGCGTTGATCTTTGAGAAAACCAATTCAGTTGAGGCTTTCAGTAATGTACGTATGGAGCAGGGAGATACGCTGTTCATTTACGGTGATTATCTTTACTATGATGGAATGACTCAGATTGCGCAGCTCCGTGAAAATGTAAAGATGATAAACCGGAACACGACGCTGCTGACGGATAGTTTGAACTACGACCGTCTTTATGACCTCGGATATTATTTCGAGGGGGGGACGTTGATGGACGAGGAAAATGTGTTGACTTCCGATTGGGGTGAATACAGTCCGGCTACCAAACAATCCGTGTTCAACCATGATGTGAAGTTGGTTAATCCGAAGTTTGTGTTGACTTCCGATACATTAAGGTATAACACAGAAAATAAGATTGCCGTAATTCTCGGACCTTCGAATATCGTTAGTGATAATAATCATATCTATTCGGAGCGTGGATTCTATAATACAATGACCGAACAAGCGGAACTGTTAGACCGTTCCATATTGACAAACCAAGGGAAGAAATTGGTGGGTGATAGCTTATTTTATGACCGGTTGGCCGGATATGGTGAAGCATTCGACAATGTGAAAATGACAGATACGATCAACAAGAACATGTTGACGGGCGATTACTGTTTCTATAACGAACTGACCGACTCTGCTTTTGCTACCAAGCGTGCCGTGGCCATTGACTATTCGCAGGGTGACAGTCTTTTTATGCATGGTGATACTCTGCAAATGGTTTCCTATAACTTGAATACAGATTCTCTGTACCGGTTGATGAAAGCTTATCATAAAGTACGTATGTATCGTACGGATGTGCAGGGAGTATGCGATTCACTGGTTTATAACTCAAAAGATTCTTGCATGACTATGTATGTTGACCCTATTCTTTGGAATGAAGGTCAGCAGTTGCTTGGTGAGCAGATCAAGATTTATATGAATGACAGTACTATCGACTGGGCCCACATTATCAATCAGGCGTTGACGGTAGAGATGAAAGACTCCATTCATTATAACCAAGTGTCCGGTAAGGAGATGAAAGCCTATTTTGAAAATGGGGATATGCGGCATATCGAAGTGATTGGTAATGTGCTGACGGCCTTTTATCCGGAAGAAAAAGACAGCACGATGACCGGATTCAACTGTCTGGAAGGGAGCTTGCTCCATCTTTATATGAAAGACAAGAAGATGGAGAAAGGATTATTTGTGGGAAAGTCCAACGGTACGATGTATCCCATGGATCAGATACCGCCCGATAAGTTACGTCTGCCTACATTCTCCTGGTTTGATTATGTGCGTCCGCTGAATAAAGAGGACATTTTCAACTGGAGAGGCAAGCGGGAAGGCGAAATGCTGAAACCGACAACTGACCGGCGGCCAAAGACAAATAAGCGAAACTTAATTAATATGAAGTAGTATGGGAATGTTTTTCAATTCGATGAGAAAACCTCGTGGCTTTAATCATCAATACATTTATGTAGACGAGCGAAAGGAGAAGCTCGCTAAAATGGAAGAGAAAGCGAAGCGCGATTTGGGAATGCTTCCTGAAAAAGAATTTAAGCCGGAAGATATCCGTGGCAAGTTTGTTGAAGGAACAACGCACCTGAAACGCCGGAAGGCTAGCGGGCGTAAACCTGTCTCTTTCGGAATCATATTGATTATCATTGCTTTCCTTATCTATCTGTGGCATTATTTGGCAACGGGAAGCTGGAGTTTCTAAAGGAAAGAATTTATTAGTAGTCGACTACTTAACTGATTTACTGCTTAACGAACTATGAGTGATATAATACATTTGTTACCAGATTCGGTAGCTAATCAGATTGCTGCCGGTGAAGTGATACAACGTCCGGCGTCCGTTATCAAGGAGCTGGTAGAAAATGCGATTGATGCAGATGCGCAGAATGTACATGTGTTGGTGACTGACGCAGGTAAAACCTGTATTCAGGTGATTGACGATGGAAAAGGAATGTCCGAAACAGATGCCCGTCTTTCTTTCGAACGTCATGCTACTTCGAAGATTCGCGAAGCGGCGGATTTGTTTGCTTTGCGTACAATGGGGTTTCGTGGGGAAGCCTTGGCCTCTATCGCAGCAGTGGCACAGGTGGAGTTAAAAACACGCCCCGAGTCGGAAGAACTGGGAACGAAACTGGTGATTGCAGGCTCTAAGGTAGAGAGCCAGGAAGCGGTATCCTGTTCCAAGGGAAGTAACTTCTCCATAAAGAATCTATTCTTTAACATCCCTGCCCGTCGTAAATTCCTGAAAGCAAACTCCACCGAATTGAGTAATATCCTTGCCGAATTTGAACGCATTGCTCTGGTTCATCCCGAAGTAGCTTTCTCCCTTTACAGCAATGACTCCGAGCTTTTCAATCTTCCGGTTTCTCCGTTGCGTCAGCGCATTATGGCTATTTTCGGTAAGAAACTCAATCAGCAGTTGCTGAATATCGAGGTGAATACTACCATGGTGAAGATTTCCGGATACGTAGCCAAACCGGAGACAGCCCGCAAGAAAGGTGCCCATCAGTATTTCTTTGTCAACGGGCGATATATGCGGCATCCTTATTTTCATAAAGCCGTAATGGATGCATACGAACAGTTGATTCCTGTCGGCGAACAGATTTCTTACTTCATTTATTTTGAAGTCGATCCGGCTAATATTGATGTGAATATTCATCCGACGAAGACCGAAATCAAGTTTGAGAATGAACAGGCAATCTGGCAAATCCTTTCGGCGGCAGTCAAAGAGTCGTTGGGTAAGTTCAGCGCCATTCCTTCCATTGATTTTGATACGGAAGATATGCCCGACATTCCTGCATTCGAACAAAATCTATCCTCTGCACCTCCCACGGTACAGTATAATTCGGATTATAATCCGTTCAAGGTTTCTGCGGGAGGCGGTGGCGGCGGAGCATACAGCCGTTCAAAGGTGGACTGGGAAGATCTTTATGGCGGTCTGACCAAAGCCAGTAAGATGAATAATCCCCAGCCGGAGCCGGAAATGGATTGGGAGGATTCTTCAATGGGTGGAGAAAGTGCCGTTATGGAAGAAAGGACGGAAACTGTAATGTCGGCGGCCTCTTCGACCTTATATGCCAGTGAGCCTGTAATTGAGAAGGGTAATCAGCATTTGCAGTTTAAGGGACGGTTTATTCTGACCTCCGTGAAGTCCGGTTTGATGTTGATCGACCAGCACCGGGCGCATATCCGTGTACTTTTCGACCGGTATATGGTTCAAATCCAGCAGAAACAGGGCGTATCACAAGGTGTTCTTTTCCCGGAAATATTACAGTTGCCCGCTTCGGAAGCTGCCGTACTGCAAAGCATTATGGATGATTTGTCGGCAGTAGGTTTCGATCTGAGCGATCTGGGTGGAGGCAGCTATGCTATCAACGGTATTCCTTCAGGCATCGAAGGACTGAATCCGGTGGAATTGGTACGTAATATGCTACATACAGCTATGCAAAAAGGGAATGATGTCAAGGAAGAAGTCCAGAATATTCTGGCTCTGACACTGGCACGTGCGGCGGCTATCGTCTACGGTCAGGTACTGAGCAATGAGGAAATGGTAAGCCTTGTAGACAACCTTTTTGCCTGTCCCTCACCGAATTACACCCCTGATGGGAAAACTGTTTTGACAACAATCAAGGAGGAAGACATCGAAAGATTATTCAAATAAAACAAATAATTTCATCTTTTTCTAAAACCTTTTAGTCTTGTTCGTGTTATTTAAATAGTTCAACAAAGAAAAAGATTTAAATAACCACTTAACTATTAGGTATATGAAAAAGATTCTGATGTTGCTGGCTTTTGCCAGCGTTGCGTCTGTCGCTTCTGCGCAGCAGACAATGACTGTAACTGAATACGAGGTTATTCAGGTGCAAGATAAATATCAAGTAATAACGAACCCTTTCTGGAGTAACTGGTTCTTCTCCGTCGGAGGAGGTGCACAGGTGCTGTATGGCAACAATGACCATATCGGTAAATTCAGAGACCGTGTTGCTCCTACATTTAATGTGTCTGTCGGTAAATGGGTGACTCCGGGATTCGGATTGCGTATGCAGTACAGCGGTTTGCAAGCTAAAGGATTCACGACCAACGAAACTGCCAATTATGTAGTGGGCGGTCCGAGAGCTGACGGTTCATACAAACAACGGTGGGACTATATGAACCTGCACGGTGACTTGATGATTAACCTGAATGCACTTTTCGGCGGTTACAATCCGAACCGTGTATATGAAATCATCCCTTATATCGGTGCCGGTTGGGCTCATTCTTATTCACGTCCTCATACCAATGCCGCTACTTTCAATGCAGGTATCATCAACCGCTTCCGCTTGTCGAATGCCGTTGACTTGAATCTGGAACTGAGTGCAACAGGCTTGGAAGGCAAATTTGACGGTGAACATGGAGGAAGACCAGACTATGACGGTATTCTGGGTGCTACGCTTGGTGTGACTTACTATTTCCCGACCCGAGGATTCCAACGTCCTACGCCACAGATTATCTCTGAAATCGAATTGAATCAGATGCGTGACCAGATGAATGCAATGGCTGCCGCTAATATGCAGTTGCAACAGCAGTTGGCTAATGCACAGCAGCCGGTAGAGGTAGAAGATACTGAAGAAGTAGTGATTACAGATCCTAATATCGCTCCGCGTACTGTATTCTTCAAGATTGGTTCGGACAGACTGTCTCCACAAGAAGAAATGAACTTGTCATATCTTGCCAACCGGATTAAAGAATTTCCGGGTACTACCTATACTATTAACGGATATGCAGATTCTGCAACAGGCACTCCGGCTTTCAACGAAAAGTTGAGCTTGAAACGTGCACAGGTTGTTAAAGATTTGCTGGTGAAGAAGTATGGAATCCCGGCTGATAACTTGAAAGTCGCTGCCGGTGGTGGTGTCGATAAGTTCGGCCAACCGATTCTGAACCGTGTTGTATTGGTAGAATCTGAAAAATAAAAGAATAACTTGACTATAAAAAGTCGGTAGTTTCTTCAACTCCCTTCCTGCGGGAAGGGTGGCTGAAAGCTGGGTGGTAGGTAAATACACAATGTTGGCAATAATCAATTTGTGTATTTACTTACCACTTCTTGTGTATTTACCTACCACCTCCCCCTGCGGGTACTCCTCCTTCCCGAAGGAGGAGAGTTCGGATACTATCGACTTTCAGTTATCCTCGATTTTGGGATACTGCGATTTTTTAGTCTCTCTCTCTTGTTGTTCTCCTTTCGGCTCCACGCTTAATGCTGCTGGCGGACAAGGATATTTTTTAGTTTTCCTTTGAATCCGTTGCGTGAATCACCTATTTGTTGCAGCGGGAAGATCAGTGTTTCCTGATAAGTCATGTGTTCCATACGGTCGTATTCCTTTCGGTAAACTTGCATGGTACGTCCTTCGAGCCGTTCCTGCAATGCACCGTTTATATAAAGTGAAGTACCTTTGTAGTCACCTTCGATGCGGATCGTAGTCCATTGATCGGCCGGCAGGCGGTAGGAATTGAAAACAAAGGTGTAACCGTCGCGTGAGAAAGCGATTCGGCGGGTATTCTCCCAGTTGGTGTATACTACCGAGTGCGGACCTTGGAAGAGAATGCTGCTGATAGGATTCGTCTTCTCCGGACAGAGCTGGAACTCCACACTATAAGGATAACCCACTTCCTGCAAAGGAGTACTGACGGCCTCTTTCCCATTAAAAGAAAGTTCTTTTCCTGCTTCGGTCAGTGCAGTTTCTGCCGGGACTTTGCCCAACAGGTTAATTCCCGGAGCTTCGGGAGTTGTTTTGCACAGCTTTGCAAATGCTTCGTAGGTGACATTCTTGTTTTCCCCTTTCCACAGCTTCTCGGCGAGCACCTGCATGGCGGGGAAACTGCGCAAGTGTACGTCCTGTTCGGATATCCCGTTTCCACACTTGTCGTTCCACACGGCAAACATACCGCCCAATACGCCGGGAGTACCTTCGGGAAGTGTCTGTTTCCTGTTCATTATCCACGGCGACCATTTCTCATAAATCCACTGGTGATCGAGGAAATCCCGGTAGTAACCTGCTGCCGGAACGATATAGAGATAAGTGTCACAAGTGTTAATCAACTTGTACCCGTCTTGCAGGGAAACAACAGGATCCACCCAGTCATACGACCACGCGTTGACCGTGACACCTTCCGCTTTTACGGGAGTCTTGCCGGGAAGCCATTTCAGTCCGCCCCACATACGTACATTTTTGCCGTATTTCTCAACAAATTTCAGATAACGGTCTGTGAAGTAGCGGTATTGTTCGGCTTCTTTCTTGTTATATTCGTCGGTACCGATGTGCAGGTCTCCGATAAATACGGGATTGTCGCCCGACAGATATTCGTCCAGCAGGCTGTCGACGAATTGATAAGTTTCTTTTTTGTAAAGGTCCAGATGATCCATGCCATACTTCCGACTTGCTATTTCGGGTTTGTAGTGGGCGAAGGCGAGTGAGTGGGCGGGAATATCAATTTCGGGAATGATACGCACACCGTATTCCAATCCCATACGTTGCAAGTCGATAAATTCCTGTTTGCTGTATGAACCGTCTTTGGCTGTCAGTCCCGGAAAGCGTTCGCTTTCCAGTCGGAATGCGGCGTAGGTGCGGTTCCAGTCATCGCCGAAGAACTGCGGAAAACCGTTGTCGTTCAAGTGAATCTGAAATTCGTTCATCTTGTAGAAGGAAAGTATCTTTACGTATTGTTTCAGATAATCCATTGTAAAGAATTTGCGGGCCACATCCAGCATAAAGCCGCGGTTCGGGAAAAGCGGATAATCCCGTGCCGTCCCTTTGGGGAGCTTTCCTTGTTCGTTGTGGAGTATCTGCAATAGGGTACGTGTTCCCCAGAATACGCCCTGACCGGTGGGGGCGGCGATACCGGCATAGCGGTTTACGGTTAACGTATATCCTTCTTCACCAAGTTCCTTGTTCGGTTTCGACAGTGAGAGGCAGATGTCTTTCCCGGCTGGTTTTCCGGTTTTGATGACATAGTTCCAGCCAAACAGTTCTTTTAAGTCTTGCGCCAGGATTTGTGCGGTAGGCGAGAGCATCGCTTCATCCGCAGGCGAGAGCACGATTGAACCTTCGGCGGGCAGAGCCAGTTCGCCTTTTCCTCCTTTCCATTGTTGAAGGGCAGGGATCACTTGCGGGCAAGGCTCTTGGGCGGTGGCAAACACGCATACCATTAACAGGCAGCATACGATGATGAG
>OHHE01000156.1_pt1 | contig 15292 bp, 10 predicted proteins | sample 1567971 | NCBI WGS metagenome assembly OHHE01 (sample SAMEA3879508, study PRJEB24766) | human gut metagenome | biome: human-associated habitat; feature: feces | place: USA | collected 1985/1987 | reverse complement strand
ATTACTTAACCACATAAATGATTGAATTTAAATTATTTAATTGTTAGAACTAAAAATTCTGTTAAAAGCTGTGTATTCACGATGCAAAAGTAAAGGAATTCTAGCGATAATACAAGGAATTATGGAAATTATTCTTTAATTCGGGGAAGGGTAAATGCGAATTACATTATTTTCCTATCTTTGCACTGAACAAATGCCAAACTAAATGAAACGCCAAAGGATTATTTTTCTTATACTGACAGCCTGTTTTACATTCAGCCTCAGCGCACAGAATATAGACATCAACACGTTGAAAACCATCAACCGATGGGATGTACACGGACTGAGCCGCGGATTGTCCGCTAGCGGAGTGATTCTACCCGTAGGAATACCTACAGCCATGGGACTCTATGCATTGATAAAAAAAGACCAGCCGATGCTGAAAGATGCCATTTACATAGGAACCAGTGTGATTGAAGCAGTGGGGATTACATACGCCGCCAAACATATAATAGGTCGTGACCGGCCTTTTGTAAAGTATCCGGATAAGATTCATGCATACGGAGCACCGGATGCCGATAGCCCGTCATTCCCTTCAGGACACACTGCGGCAGCTTTTTCTTTAGCCACCTCACTCTCCATCACTTATCCTAAGTGGTATGTTATCGCCCCTTCAGCCGTATGGGCTTGCGGAGTAGGGTTTGCCCGGATGAACCAAGGGGTGCACTATCCCAGTGATGTAGTGGCAGGAGCCGCTATCGGAGTAGGATGTGCTTTCGTGAACGTGTATGTGAACCGATGGCTGAATAAGGTGTTGTTCGGGAGACAGATAAAGTGATGGTTGGAAAATTATTCCACACCTAAAAGAAGACACAGCAGAAGTTTTTCAGACAACTGCAGGAGTGCAACTATGCGCCCCTGCAGTTAATATAAAGTCTTGACTATCGCTTTTTCAACAGCAGCCCCTCAAAGTCCGGTTGCTCCAACAGTTCCAGCGCTTTCCTGATACTTTCATTCGCGTCATTAATGACGTGATAATATTCATTCATATCCCATAAATCACGGGCTATCAATGCTTTCATCTGCAACCTCAGCAGAGGCAGGGCCTTTTGATACTCTTCTTCATTATATTCCACTCCCATCTCCTTGCCGGTAGCAACCAGTTGTGCCAACATATCCGGAGTCACTTCAAAACGTTTGTAGAACTCATTGAAAGTCTTGTATTTGCCCAGCCATTCTTTACGATGGGCATCAATAAAATGGAAATGAGCTTTCATCAACGCTCCTTTATCACGCAACTGACGATGGTATTTAGTATAGAGAGTCGTATCAATCGGCACAAAATAATCGGGCATGATCCCTCCGCCACCATATACCGTACGGGCCAACCTATGAGTCTTGAACTTCAGTGAATCCGGAAAGTGGATGCTGTCTTCACTCATCATTTCTCCTTTATTATAACGGTCTATCAGGTCTTCATTATACTTTTCAATGCTTTCGTATGGTTTCTGGATACAACGTCCGGCAGGCGTATAATAGCGGGCCACCGTCAGACGGATCATCGAACCGTCCGGCAAATCAATGGGACGCTGCACCAAGCCTTTACCAAAACTGCGCCGGCCCACAACAACTCCTCTGTCCCAATCCTGAACAGCTCCGGTCACAATCTCACTGGCAGAAGCAGAAAATTCATCAACCAATACCATCAGACGACCGTTCTGAAACTCTCCCGTACCTTTGGCAAAAAACTCGCTACGAGGATTACGACGGCCCTCCGTATAGACAATCAGTTCCTTTTTACCCAAAAATTCATTGGCAATATCGATAGCAGCATTCAAATACCCCCCGCCATTGCCCTGCAAATCAAGAATCAAGTCTTTCATTCCTTTCTTCTGCAACCCGGTCAGCGCTTTCTTGAACTCCTCATGGGTAGTGGCGGCAAAACGGTTGATACGAATATAACCGATCTTATCTTTAATCATATAGGAAGCATCCAAGCTGTAAACAGGTATTTTATCCCTTTTCACCGTAAAGGGGAGCAGTTCCTTCATCCCTCGGCGAAGTATTTTCAGATTCACTTTTGAATCTTTAGGACCACGGAGACGACGCATAATATCCTCGGTACTCATCTTTACACCGGCTATCAGCGTATCTTCCACCATGACGATACGATCACCGGCCAGAATACCGACTTTTTCGGACGGTCCGCCCGATACAGGCTGTATCACCAGCAAAGTGTCCTCCGCCATATTAAACTGTATACCGATACCTTCGAAGTTTCCCTGCAACGGCTCGTTCATTCTCTTCACTTCCTCCGGATCAGAATAGGTAGAATGAGGATCAAGCTGCTCCAGCATTTTTACGATAGCTTCTTCCACCAGCTTTCCCTCATTGACTTCGTCTACATAAAGATTGGCAATGGCAAATTCCGCCAGTTGCAACTTACGTGCCGGAGAATTCAGAAATTTACTCTCCTGAGCCTGTGCGGCTACGATAGAAAAAAAGCAGGCAATCAAGCCTGCAAAATACATAGTATATTTCATGGTCAGTCTATTTTCATTCCTTCAGGCAAGAATGGCGTCACATCTTTGCCAAACTGCAACAATTCTCTTACAATCGTAGAGCTGATAGAGGTTAGTTCCGGCTCCGTAAACAACAGAATCGTTTCTATTCCGGCCAGTTTCCGGTTGATATCGGCTATAGTTTCCTCATATTCAAAATCGTGTACGGTACGGATACCACGAACAATGAACTGCGCCTCCTTAGCTCGGGCAAAGTCAATGGTCAGACAATCATAAGCATCGACCTTTACCCGGGGATCATCCGCAAAAAGTTTCTCGATCATCTCCACTCGTTTCTCTGTAGGAAACCAAGTTTTCTTATTCTCATTGATACCGATGCCGATCACCACTTCGTCCATAAAAGTCAACGCTCTCTTCACGACCGAATAATGACCGATGGTAAAAGGATCAAAGGTTCCCGGAAATATCGCTCTTCTCATATTTTTTAGTGATTCACTCACGCAATATCTTCTTCTACAACAAGGTTATCTATAATAAAATTCTGACGTTCCATCGTGTTCTTACCCATGTAGAACTCCAGTAACTCCTTTACCAGATCAGTCTTGCGGAGGGAAACTTGCTCCAAACGCATATCTTTGCCGATAAAGTGCTTGAATTCATCGGGTGAAATCTCTCCCAAACCTTTGAACCGTGTAATTTCGGGATTGGGGCTTAACCGTTCGATTGCGGCAATCCGTTCTTCTTCCGAATAACAATATACCGTTTCATAAACTCCTTTCTTGCGGTTACGGACACGGAACAAAGGAGTCTGAAGGATATATACATGACCTTTCTTTATCAAATCGGGGAAGAATTGCAGGAAGAAGGTAATCAGCAACAAACGGATGTGCATACCGTCCACATCGGCATCTGTTGCCACAATCACTTTGTTATATCGTAATCCTTCCATACCGTCCTCTATGTTCAGAGCAGCCTGAAGCAAGTTAAACTCTTCATTCTCATATACAATCTTCTTGGTCAGCCCGTAAGAATTCAACGGCTTACCACGCAAACTGAATACTGCCTGAGTATTTACATCACGGCTCTTGGTGATAGAACCGCTCGCCGAGTCACCCTCGGTAATGAAAATGCAGCTTTCCTCCTTCTTGTCTCCTTTGGCATCATTCAGGTGAAAACGGCAGTCACGCAACTTACGGTTATGAAGATTTGCCTTTTTGGCACGTTCACGTGCCAGTTTGGTCACTCCGGCTATTGCCTTACGCTCTTTCTCCGATTCTTGAATCTTCTGCAACATCACATCGGCCACATCCGTATGTTTGTGCAGATAGTTATCGACCTCAGTCTTTACAAAATCACCTACAAACTTATTAACGGTAGGACCACCGGGAGCCATATTGGTAGAGCCCAGCTTGATTTTAGTCTGACTTTCGAACAACGGTTCCTCCACATTAACGGCAATGGCAGCTACCAATCCGTTACGGATATCGGCATAGTCCATATTCTTGTTGAAATATTCCTTGATGGTACGGGCTATATGCTCTTTGAAAGCACTTTGGTGCGTACCTCCCTGTGTGGTGTGCTGTCCGTTGACAAAAGAGTAATACTCCTCACCATACTGGCCGGTATGCGTAAAAGCGATCTCGATATCTTCTCCTTTCAAGTGGATGATGGGATATAATCCCACAGCCGTCATGTTGTCGTTAAGCAAGTCCACCAACCCGTTACGGGACAGGATACGCTGACCGTTATAGATAATGGCCAGTCCTGTATTCAGATAGGTATAGTTGCGGAGCATGGTTTCCACGAACTCCGGACGGAAACTGTAGTTCTCAAACAACAGGTTATCCGGTTCAAAGAAAATATAAGTACCGTTCTCTTCTGTTGTATCTTGTGTGGTATCCGTCAACAAGTCTCCCTTGGCAAAGGTAGCGATACGCACCTTTCCATCACGATAGCTGCGCACCTCGAAACGTGAACTCAATGCGTTGACGGCTTTCACACCGACCCCATTCAGTCCGACGCTCTTCTTGAACGCCTTGCTGTCATATTTACCTCCCGTATTCAACACACTAACAGCTTCAATGAGTTTTCCCTGCGGAATACCCCGGCCATAATCACGCACGCTGACACGGAGATTTTCTTCAATAATAATCTCAATCTTTTTACCCGCCTGCATTTTAAATTCATCGATACTGTTATCGATAATTTCTTTCAAAAGAACGTAGATACCGTCCTCGGCATGTGATCCGTCACCCAACTTTCCAATATACATACCGGGACGGGTACGCACATGCTCCATGTCACTGAGGTGGCGTATATTATCGTCGGTATATTCTACGGCGGGATTGTTTATCAGTTCGTTGTTTTCTTCCATATTGACTTATCACATTTTTATATATCGTTGTTACAGAATACTCTTTTTATAAGCACGACGGCGTTTATGCTGCTCGGTCTTGAAATATTCCCACTGGGCCTGCACCTTTCCGTTCAGTTCCAGTTCCGGATTACTTTCGGCATACTCGAATCCCAGCTGCTGATATACGGGGATCAAGTCCGAGAATAACAAAGCATTGACACCTTTGTTCTGATACTCAGGTTTTACAGCAACCAGCAACAAATCCAACATAGGAGGATACTTATGCAGGAACAACACTTTCAACAGGTGATACCATCCCATAGGCAGCAAACGTCCCTTCGCTTTTTGTAACGCTTCGGACAGAGAAGGCATTGAAATCCCCACTGCCACCAGTTTATCTTCGGCATCGGTCACCAAGGTTACCATACGCAAATCTACAATAGGCAAATACATCTTTATATACTGGTTGATCTGTCCTTGCGACAAAGCCGAGAAACCATAAAGCGGAGCATAAGCCTCATTCATCAACTCGAATATAGCCTGTCCATATTCGGCCGCAATTTTCTTACCCGATGTATATTTCTTCACCTTCAGGTTAAACTTACGTTGAATCAAGTCACTGATACGCTTATGCTTATCAGGAATTGCATCCGGAATATAAATTTTATATTCCACCCAATCGGCATCCTTCTCGAATCCCAACTTCTCCATATGCTGTGGGTAATAAGGATAATTATAGATAGTCGCCATGGTGCTCAACTGGTCGAATCCTTCTACCAGCATACCCTCCGCATCAAAGTCGGTAAAGCCTAAAGGCCCCTGAATGGTATCCATACCTTTTGATTTACCCCATTGGGCTACTGCATCCAACAAGGCACGTGATATTTCGATATCATCCAGAAAATCGATCCATCCGAAACGAACTTCTTTTTTATTCCAAGTCTCGTTTGCGCGTTTATTTATAATCCCTGCAATACGTCCTACCACCTTGTTATCCTTATATGCCAGAAAATACTCCGCCTCACAAAACTCGAAAGCGGCATTCTTCTTCGGGCTGAACGTATTCAGCATATCATCGTACAAATCGGGTACGGAATAGGGATTCTCTTTGTATAACTCGTAGTTGAACCGTATAAACGTCTTTAGTTCTTTCTTTGAACTGACTTTTTTAATGGTAATAGCCATGCTGTATTTTTATAAAATTCGGGGTGTAAAGATAGAAGTTTTTTTGCAGAAAACTTATTCTTTTTATGGCTTTTTCACTGTTGGGCAATAAGATAGGCGGTATAAACGACATAACAGCCAACCATCAATGCGCCTTCAAGCCGGGTTATGGTACGTTTGCGGAAAAACCAGCCTACCAGCCACAACAACAGGGAGGAAGCAATCAGTACACTTAAATCGAGGTTATTTATATTCCCCATCGGAAGCGGTGACACCGTAGCGCTGCACCCCAGAACAAAGAATATATTGAACAGATTACTACCGATGACATTGCCGATAGCAATTCCCGGATTCTTCTTTAAAGCCGCCGTAACAGATGTGGCAAGCTCCGGCAAGGAAGTACCTCCGGCTACCAATGTCAGTCCGATTACCGATTCACTGACACCCCATGAACGGGCAAGCCCGCTTGCCCCGTCGACAAAAAGCTGTCCGCCGAATATGAGTCCGGCCAGCCCTCCTGCAATATACAGCACCGATTTCCATACAGGCATTTCCTTTATCTTCTGCTCCTCTCCTGCCTCATCTGCCCCATTACGGGCGATGGCAAATGTATAACGCATAAATATAAGGAAGAAAGCCAGCAGAACAAACCCATCGGAACGGCTGATAACATTGACCGCTTCCCTGTCCAGCATCATGTCATTGGCACAGACAAAAAGTACCAACGAAGAAAGAATGACTAACGGAATCTCTTTACTCATCGTCCCCTCACCTACTTTTATAGGGAGTACCAAGGCAGTACAACCTATAATCATCAAAGCATTGAATATATTACTACCCACCACATTACCAATAGCCATTTCAGCACTGCCATTCAATGCAGAAAGCACACTGATAACCAATTCGGGAGCCGAAGTGCCGAAAGCTACAATGGTAAGCCCGATTACCAAATCAGAAATACGGAAACGTTTGGCAACCGCTGCAGAACCATCCGTCAAGCCATTCGCGCCAGCTAAAATGAGAGCCAGACCACCAATCAAAAGGAGTGTATTCAACATAACAAAAAGTACATTTACAGTTTTATACCGCAAATGTACTCTTTTTCCCTAAAATAACTATCCCTATTTGGTGCGTTTTACAGTATAGATTACTTTTCCTTTCTTATCAATCATGTGCATATCCAGTTCTTTCTTGTCTGCCGTAAAGATAGAAAAGCCCGGTTCGGGACTACAGAACAGAGTGCCTTCCACTGGTTTTACCTTACGGCTCAACGAACCAGCCGAATTTACCACATAGTCGATATCACTGCCCGGCACACGAAGGTGCTGGAAGTTATGAATGTGCCCGCATGCATAGATATCCACCTTATGTTTACGGAGGATAGGATCCAGACGCTTCTGCATATCGCTGCGTTCACTGTCGTCTTTCGACGTTTCAGCATAAATGGGATGATGTCCGATTACGACTACCCAATCTTCTTTGGCAACAGTTAGTACAGAATCTATCCATGCCAATTGCTGATCCATATCTTGTTTACAGGCATCCGGATAAGTTTCGCTCTCGTTACGGTATTTGTCAATCAGAGGAGCGGTATCTATCATCACAAAACGGATGGCAGTTCCTTTCTTCTCAAAGACTTTGGTATAATAACGACCAGGCATCGACCAGCGACGACTCACATTGGTATAATCCAACACAGCCTGCGTATTACCCCGGTATTCATGATTTCCCAAGATCGGAAACCAGTCTATCATCAACTCGGGATGACTGTAAATCAACTCGTAGTTGGTCATCCAGAGCGGATCGTTAACGCTGCGCACACCTTCAAAATGGTGCACGTCTCCGGCTGCAAATACACACTCGGGACCAATAACATCCGCCATTTCTCCCATCAGCTCGGCTATGGGCTTCTGGTCATAATAACCGTTACGTCCCAAATCGTTGGCCATATAAAAATTCAGTTGTTTCTCCAGTCCTTTCCAATCTTGCGGAGTCTGGGCACACACATTCAGGCAAATAGCCGTACCAATGACGGCAATCCATACCCATGTCAATACTTCTTTCATTCTTCTAATCATCATCAACGTTTTCATATACTTATTTTTAGAAACTTATTTTTAAACCTGCATTCATTCTCACGCCATAATATTCTGCCTGCATAGTACGATCCTTCGTCCCTTGGTAATAACGGAGCGGCTGGTTCAGCAGATTGTTCGCCTCAGCATAAAAGGTCATTTTCACCTTCTTGCCAAAGGTATAACTGGCGTTCACATCCATATAGTTCACAGCATCATAATATCTGTCATAAAATGTACTTGGGCCCATTTCATCGATAAAATCAGATGCAAAGTTATAGCTCAGGCGCACATTCAAGCCTCCTTTTTCAAAGTAAAGAGAGGCATTCGCCGTATGCTCGGGAGACCCCGGCAAACTCAACCCGCTCTCGTTCTCACGTCCTTCGAAGTTAAAGTCCTCCACGCGTGAGTGCGTATAAGTATAGGTTCCATAGAAACCCACATACTTCAAGGCCGGAGCAATGAAGCCGAAATCACGCTGATAAGAAAATTCCAATCCCCACAGATTAGCATTTCCTGCATTCTTGGGCTGAGTGAAACGGGTATATTCTGTTCCTTGGTATTCATAGTTGGTCAGTACCTGATCTACGATGAAATCGTCTATTTTCTTATAGAAGAAACCTGCGCTCACTAAACCTACACTCTTGAAATAATAATCGGCACTCAAATCAAAGTTATAAGAAATAGTCGGTTTCAAGTCAGAATTACCAATCTTTATTTCATTATCACCACGGTTGATATTCACACTGGGAACCAAAGCTGAATATTTGGGCCGGCTCAAGGTCTGCGTATAAGAACCGCGTATCTTGAAATCATCATTTACATCCCATTTCACCAAAATAGAAGGAAGGAAATTCACATAACTGTTGGTCATGCGGCCGGTCTTGGTGGTCTTATCTGTCTCATCATCATAGTTACGGCCGGTATAACGAAGGGAAGTATGTTCCATACGGAGTCCCGCCATCAGGTTTATATCGGAAGCGAATTTATGATCAAACCGCACATACCCGGAACTTACAGTTTCACGAGCCTCAAAGTTCTCAGCCAATTCGGCTTGTACCTGTTCTTTATCGAACTGGGAAGCATCATTTAAATTCAATCCACCCACATATTCTTTACTGGCAAATGTTCCTACCTGATATTTGTCGCTCGGCATAAACTTATCCGTACTCTGGTCTACCGTATTTTTCAGGCTGTTGGTCATGAAGGCATCCTCGTCTTTCGGAGTATATTCGTAGAAGTCTATTTCTTTCTCTTTTGTTTTACGTACTACCTTCGCACCGAACTTCAGTTTAGCTCCATTATTTAAACTGGCCTTGAAATTGGCCGAGAATTTCATATCTTCTTCTTTGATGTCCTCCTGTTGTTCCGTCAGTTCCTTCAAGCTGAACTTATCACTCAGTGTCAAAGTAGAACCTGTTCCAGGTGTTGCCAACGGCTGGCGTTCATCACTCAAGTCCATATCAAATTCCTGCTTTTTCAGTTGGAAGTCAAGATAACGTTCATTAGGGCGTTCTTCCGTAGCTTTTGCATAACTGGCATTCCAATCCATACCGATTGCCCCCCATAAGTGTTCTCCGCCCAAAGCGAAATCCATGGTACGCTGACGCTCCAGACGGGCATTGCGATTATCGGGAGTACCTGCTTTGGTCTGGATGCGGACTGTGCCTTTTCCGTTCTCATCCAAATCCTTGATATTGGTACGGTAACGGTTTTCCCAATCGTTACGGTTGTTGAAGATCCCTTTGAAAGTCAATTTATGGTTTTCATTGATATCAAAATCAAAAGCCGCCGAATAACTTTGACGTTCACGGGTGACAAAGTACTGGCGCATCTGATAATCGCTGACATATACTTTGCCATCTTCATTTTGTTCCCACATGAATTCAGTATCATAAGAACCGGAAGGAGCATTCTGATAAGAAGCGGAGAGCAGCATGCCCAGTCTGTCATTGAAGAAACGATCGCCGTAAGTGAAACCTAAGTTCAACTGGGCTTTCTCGCTAATCCAGTTGTAACCACTTCCCGCTGTAGCATTGATAGTGCGTTTATAAGGAGAATTTTTGGTTACCAGATTGATGGAACCACCGATAGCATCGCCGTCCATATCGGGTGTAACGACTTTGCTTACTTCGATGGTCTGAATCATATCGGCAGGAATCAAGTCCAACTGCACGTTACGGGTATCCCCTTCAGCAGATGGGACACGGTTGCCGTTAATGGTGACGGAGCTTAAATCGGCACTAGTGCCGCGGACCTGTCCGAAACGGGCCTCGCCTTGATCGTATTGCACATTGATGCCACTGATACGTTTCAATGCATCACCTATGTTTGAGTCGGGAAATTTCCCTACCTGGTCGGCAGATACAACATTAGTGATACCCAGATTATTCTTTTGTGTATTGATTGCTTTCTTCTGTCCTTGAAAAGCTCCCTTTACCTGCACTTCCTGCAGTTCCACCCCTTCATTCATCACTATATCTTTTTCTAAAGTCTTGCCTTCGGGGACGGTAACTTTCATTTCAATGGGGCTATAACCTACGTAGGTTACTTTAACTGTGTAAGTTCCGGGTTTCAGATTGGGCAGCGTATAAAAACCGTTCACATCACTGATTACTCCGGTTTTCAGATTTTCAACAAAGATGGAAGCACCCGGCAGAATTTGTTTTCCATTGTCTATCACACGTCCGCGGATAGCGCCTTGCCGGACAATGTTTTCATTTTCCTCGGCAAATGCATTTCCACAAACACCTGCCATCAGCAGCATAAGAGACACTGCTCTAACAACCTTTTTCATATACTTTTTTATGCGTTATAAATCTGCCGCAAAAGTAGATGGGTCAGGTTTCTTGAGAGTTACACTCTATTAAAGGTTTCGTGACAAAGGAGTTTCATTCCTGTTACAAGATATTCGGTGCAAGACGATGGATACAAAGCATGGACAAGGCTTACAAAACAGCAGAGTAAGATTTTTCTTGCGTTCTGCTACTACGTTCCGCTACAGCAGAACGTAGTAATAAAAGAATTAAGTAACTGTAAGAATTCCTTTAGCGACAAAGGTGACGAGCTATTCTGCCATCAATGATATGTATAGGCCGTTTCAGCTGGAAACTCTTCAATATTATTGTGCAGAAGAGTGAAATGTACGGTCCCCCTGTGCACTACTCCGGAAACAAAGTTTCCATTCTCCCAAATAGCGAACAGGTTTAAAATACCAAGTTGTAGCATTGGGCCGCATATCCTCTTTATCTGTTTTAGGGAATAAGACAACCTTACAACGCACTTCATTATCAAACGCCTCCTTAAAGATACAATCGCTTATAGTATAATCATATATCGGAAAGACTTTCAGCCTTTGTAATACACTTTTTAATTGTTCGTTATCCAACAACTCCGGCTGAGCAAAAGGATCATCCGCTTTCATTTCGTGTAACATCATGGCTGCATCAGCATATCGTTGCTCCTTTACGGCAGTCATAAACTGGTTAGTGAGATCTAACACCTGTATCGTATCTTTCTGACTCAAAACCATAAGATGTTTTACGGTTGCCCGGGAATCCGTTTCTGTTTTTTTACCAGATTGATTGCACGAAACAATGAATGCTGCAATTAGACCTACTATCAACAAATTAATTTTTCTCATACGTTCTCAATATTATAAATAGAAAAAAGAGTGCCCGAAAGCACTCTTTTTCTTCAAGTTTATTATAAATAGAGTTACTCACTCAGTTTATTTTACGGTCTTTGCTACGTGGCATACAATGTCAAATTCTACTGTACCCCATGCGTATTTTACTGCTACAGGAAGTTTAATGTCAAATTCACCGACTTCTGCCTTGTTATTGATGTAAGTCAGCTTACCGAATTTACCTGCTGAGATATCTTCAACACCGCTATATTCAACTTTCATACCTGCTGGTATAGGCTCGTATTTACCATTAACAGTTGTCTGAGCTTTATCTGTGTCAATGGTGATTGACTTCACACCATAATATGTATAGTAGTTGATAGGAGTAGTAACAAATGCATAGTTTCTCCAATCAGTGAATGCTAATTTAACATCAATAACAGAGCCTTCAGCACCAACATCTACACCATCCTTAAAGTTATCCATCTTATCGGCTTTTACAGTGATAGGACGCAAGAACTTCACATCGAATTCATTGTTTGTCACTTCATTCAATGACTTACCACATCCATTCAATGTTTCTACAGACAGTCTAGCAGTCAAGTTATTAGCTAAATCATCACGACCTGCTACATTCAGCAAATCTTTAGCGACAGAATTATCTTCCAATTGGATTAGATCTTCTCCATCATTATTTGCTGCATCTTTAATAGTAGCAACTACTGTATTTGCGACAGCCTCACTACTAGCCAGCAGTTGGGTACGATCTGCATTTACACTCATTGTATAAACAGTTTTGGATACACCGGTCAGTTTTGCTCCCTTCGGATCAACAAACCTGAAAGTCTTAGTCAGTTTAGTATCTGCAAAGTCTGTATATACAGCCGGAATTTCAGAAATTGTAACATCGTGACCATTGAAGGTTTCCAGGATAAATTTGTTAAAGTTCATGATATTATGACCTGTTGCAGCAGGAACCTCAGTATTTACATGGATTTCATTATATCCAGAACCTCCTTCGTTAGAGTTACCAGCAAACCAGTATTGCTTAGTCTTATCAGCATCGGCAAGTGTACCAGTCGGGTTTACATTACGAGGATTAGGAGCCCAAGTCAATGTTACATATACATAATCATTAGAAATGACAACACCTTGAATATCCTTATTTTGTTTAGTATAACGAACGACAGCCTTCATGGAAGCATTTGCGCTGAAATATTCATAAGCATAGTTTGCAGGAATAGTCCATTGCAAAACTTCAGTCATTGTACCTTCAACATCAACTTTAGTTTGTTCAACCTTAGTAGACAGTTTAGTCAGAGGCATAGCATCCAAAGTTGCTTCACTATATTGAATCATCGGTCCGTCATAGATATAACTTCTTTCGAAATCTTCCTTAGAGATATTCAACTGAGCCAAAATTTGTTCTTCAATCTGGAACCAAGTTACCTCCTGAACCCAATCCTCTGTTCTACAGCTCAATGTAAATCCTTCATTGAATGTATATTCTGTTGTCGCAGTAATACGGTCTTCAGCAGGAGCACCTGTAATTTCTACCTTCAAGTAACCTACAGCTACTTTCTTCTTAGAATTATTATCATTCAAGAATACACGAACCAACGGCATACGCCCTACAGTAGCTTGATTTTGTTCTGTAGCTCCCCATTCAGCAGCTTTACCATCTTTCGGTAATTGAGGTCTCAAAACAGAGCCTTTCAATGCGGCATGTGCACTTTGAGAAGTTTTGTTACTACCATCAATATAACCTACCAATTCATAAGAATAGCTGAATCCGGCTTTTTCTACTGTACCAGATGCTGCATTTTCATCCCATTTAGTATGAGCATCACCTGCACCATAATGAGTCTGAACATATTCTGCCAAATCAACTGTTTCATTCCAAGCGACTTTTACTTCAGGAGCATTTTGGATAGCATCGGCAGCTTTAACTGCTAAATGACTTTCACCGGCAACTTTTGCATTATTCAAAACTAAATCTGTAATCTTAACAGCCTTAACTGCAGCGTAATCAGAAGTGATAACCGAGCGTTTGTTATCACCATTCAAATAATTGGCCTGTAAAGCCAAAACAGTTACTTTGTTGTCATTCGCAATATCTTTAATAGTTCCTTCAGTCAACTTAGCCCAAACGGTCAACTCGCCATTTTTAGGTTCAACCTTAGAAATCTCAGGAACTACCACTCCATCGGCTGCACGAGCATATTCTTTATCGTAAGCCAAGAATTTCAAATCTTCTTTAACCAAATTACGAACATCAGCTGTAGATGGGTTCATGTGATATGTAGCAGATAATTCAGGAGTGACCTCAGTTGTTGCAGTTTCTTGTACAGGAGCATCATCCTTATTATCAGCATCTGCATTTACATCTTTAGCTGTCAAAGCCTTGTAAACAAATGATTTTACAGCAATTGCTTCAATACCTTGATAGTACAGTTCCGGTTCAAATACCAAAGCTTTCAAATCAGTTACGACAGAGAATGTAGCAGATTTTCCATCTAGTTCAATGACATAGCCAATCACCTCACCAGTTTCTTCATCTTTCACTTCTGTAATAGAACCAACGCTTTGAGGTTTCTCTACACCTGAGATTTTTACATCTCCATAATACAGATAGCCATTGTTCCACTTCAACAAAGTAGGATCAAATGCCGCAGGAGCATCAGTTGTAGGCAGGGGTGCTTCAGAAACGACCTTGTCACCATCTAACAACTGTATCTTACCATCTACAACTTTCAAAGAGTAAGTGGGAAGTTCAGCAGGCATCGGAAGTTGGAAAGTTTCACCGTTACCGCCGGTAACAGTCAACTTACCTGTTGCCGCATCATACTTGACAGCTGTGACATATTTTCCAGCTGCGGCCTGTAATTCAGACAAATCTTTAGTCAGCTTGTCCACTTTCTCGTTCAAGCTGTCGATGTCATCATCATAGTCCTTACAAGATACAAATGTTCCTGTCGAGGTAACCATCAAGGCACCAAACAGGATTGCACTTAAAAACTTTTTGTTCATAATAGAAAAACTTTAAATTTAAAAAACTAAAATTGATTATACATAAATCATTGATTCTAAGAGCGAATTATTCTGTTCTCGAGCTAGAAAGCGCAAAGGAGACATTCCGACTATTTTACTAAAAGAGGCATAAAAAGCACTTCTAGAGGCAAAGCCACATCGCTGTGGGAGTTCTTCTAATGAACATTTCCCAGCATGGAGTAACTCTTTGGCATATTCCACACGGTAAGTATTCAGCAACTCCTTCAAATTGCAGTTGAAATACTTGTTTACCACATTCGACAGGTAAGTTTGGTTGGTGTCTATCATAACGCTAAACTTTTTCAAAGAAAGCTCCGAATCCAAAAAAACTTGCTTTATTTCAAGGTTATACAATATACATTTATATAGGGCACAATCCACCTTTCTCCCTTCAGTTCCCTTATTGGCGAACTGTAGTTCCCACTGGCGTTCAGCAGCTTTAAGAAGCAGGCTTTTCTGCCTATTCGAAGTAGCAGTCCGTCTGTGTCGTCTCAAGAATAGATAGTCCATATTTTTA
>OHHE01000142.1_pt1 | contig 15852 bp, 18 predicted proteins | sample 1567971 | NCBI WGS metagenome assembly OHHE01 (sample SAMEA3879508, study PRJEB24766) | human gut metagenome | biome: human-associated habitat; feature: feces | place: USA | collected 1985/1987 | reverse complement strand
AGCCGCCGCTTCTTGGGCGCATGAAATTATGTCTGCGTTGCGACGGCTTTTTTTCTTTTGCCGTCGTCCGGCAGATTGTTCTGTTATTAAAGGGCTTATGTTCCTTGATATTCTGAAAACGATTTACAAGTGATTAGAAACGATACTACTGTGAAAATCAGCGTAAATATTACAATCCAAACAGGCATTTCACAGGAGAGCGGCAATAGGTTGACTAACTTATGTTCTGCGGTTCTCAATACCCATTGTGCTTTTGCAGACCAAATGGGGAATATGAACATCCACTCACCAAGTACACCGCCTAACTTCATCGGGAAATAGGGAAGGAAATAGAGCACACCGCTCATAATCAACGCTATGAGTGACTTCTTGCATAGAGCCGAACAGCAACAGGCCAGCACAGCAGTTCCAACAGCGGATAGCCAATAGAAAAGCATAACAACAAGGAAAAACTGCAAGTTGTTCATACGGATGGGGATTTGCGATTGATTTGACATAAACTGCGTTTGAATATCCGCATTCCAACCCTCGAACCCAGCAAAATAGGCTCCACAGGCTAAAAGGATGACCACACAAAATATAACTGCGCTGATGGCTGCAATTAAAAAAGCGGCGGTAAATTTTGCTTGTATCACCTTGCTCTTTCCATAACGAGTGGAGAGAATAACATTTGCCGCACCGCTACTGTACTCCTCAGAAAAGACAGGGGCCAACACGATCAGAAGGAAAATGGCAAATACTACATTCGAGTTAAACAGAATGTTAAAAGCAGTCTGCCAAGTATAATCAAAAGAAAAGACTAAAGGCGAATGAAAGGATAGGACTCCCGCATCAGCAACGCTGATATATCCATATTCTGAACGCTTACGGTCAGCCTGATCAGCAGCTCGAAAAATTGAGAAATTGTCATAAATGACAGGCCAGTTAAACGAATGTTCCCCATGAGCATCCCGCAAATCTACAAAGTCATCCAACACATGAGCAACGGCCTCGTCTGTCAATTCTCCTGCGTATTGCTCATAAACGGACTTGTTGTAAAGTGCCGCCGCACGCCCTGTTACTTCCACACCGTCAGCAGTTTCCACTGGAAAGGTGGGGGATGAGTTCATGCAACAGGAAAAAAACATAAATGAGGAGTACCCCAACAGGAGCAGACCACCAAGCAACAGGTATTTCCGGCGTATGAGCTTATCAAGCTCTAATTTTGTGAGCAACCGCATATTACGCCTCCTTTTGAAAATAGGTCAGATACACATCTTCCAAGGTTGACTTCCCCACAAGGCCAGCAACCGTATCAAAGGCCGCTATTTGCCCTTCTCGAAGCAAAATTATTTTTTCTGCGATCAGTTCAACATCAGAAACGATGTGAGTGGACAAAATAATAATACTGTGTTGGGCTAACGCTGACAAAAGATTTCGTAGCCGTACACGCTCCTGTGGATCTAAACCAGCAGTAGGCTCGTCCAGCAATAGGATTTGCGGATTACAAAGCAGGGTTTGAGCAATTCCAACACGACGAAGCATTCCCCCGGAAAAGCCCTTTAGCTTTTGCTCTGCATTCGAGGAAAGCCCTACGGCCTCCAACAGCTTATCGATCTCCGCCTTGGCCTGAGCCTCTGTCAGTCCTTTCAAAGCGGCAATATAAAGCAAATATCGTTTCGCGGTAAACTCAGGGTAAATTCCCAGGTCTTGCGGCATATAGCCCAGCATGGCACGATAGTGCTCCCCAAGTTTCGATACTGGCTCGTTGTCCAAAAGTATGCTGCCAGCAGTAGGCCGAAGAATACCAGCTATGATTTTTAGCAGAGTGGATTTTCCTGCCCCGTTTGGCCCCAGCAGTCCATAAAGGCCGGGTTCTAATTCCAGATTGACCCCACGCAGAGCGGAATATCGGTTATAATTCTTACTAATATCTTTGACTTTCAGTTTCATTTTGTTTTACCACTACTTTCTTTGTACTTGGCGAGAGCCTCATTATAGTGATACTCCAAATGGCGATAATAACGCTCCACAACAAAATAAATGAATAACAATACTACGAAGCAGATGAAAAAGCCAGCCCACCACGAAAGAATTGCTACTGTGGTGTCTGTAATATCGAACCACCTTATGATAGCAGATGGAATACCTGAATAGACCGACAGTACACCGCAGGTAATTGAGCTAAGAATGCCGGTTGCAATCAAACTAATCCGGATAGGCACACGATCCGAGGTGATTATAGTGTGTGCCATAGAAAAAACAACTGCCATAGCCAGACAAAGGCGCAATTCAACCAGACCGACCCCCTGACTGCCATTAAAACCGGGTAAATATCTCCGAACGCAAAATAGGAATATAAGCAATCCAAAAGTAAAGAAAACAGCCTTGAAAAAACGCAAGATCGCACCGAAATATTGTTTCATTTATTTCACCCCCAAAGCGTGTTTAATGCTTCCAGCATATTGGCGTGATACAATAATTTTTTCCTGATTATCCATAGTGAGCAAAAGTCTGGCCCCAATCTCTGGCCGAATTGATTTTGTTCGCCGTAGATTGATGATCGTTGTCTTAGATGTCCGAAAAAAAGAATGGTCTTTCAGATAGTCCTCCAACTCATATAATCGTCTATCTGTTTCGTACACCTGCTCCTCTGTATAAAGGAAAGTCTTTCTATCCACGGACTCAATATATAAAATATCTGCTAAACCAAGCTGGAATGTTTCTCCTTGCCGACGGCAAAGAAGTTTGGCATCAACTGTATTTAATGCGGATATGATTTTATTGACAAGCGGATCATCGGCCACACAGTTAATGATGACTTCGATTTCTTGAATATCTGGCCTGTCATTGATCCTAATTTTCAAGTTAAATCACCCCCTTATGGCTATTATATGGGAATTTTCGTGTTTTTCAATATTGTCAAACATGAGTTGCACTTTTAGGCTACTGAGATACAAAATGACAGAGATATGAAATTAAATAGTCGGCAGTATGAAAACAAAAGTCGTTCAAATACTATGACCTGAAATGTAAAATTATATTAGGTGATATTATGAAGATAGAGCGAGATGAACGACGATTTGATTTCCACGATATAGGGCTTGCCATCAAGCGAGCCCGTGAAGCCAGCGGCATGACACAGGAGCAACTGGCTTATATTGTTGACCGTTCTCCACGGACGATCATGTATAACGAAAATGACGGCCAGCATCCCAGCCTCAATACTTTTTATCAACTGGTCACGATGTTTGACATATCCGTAGACCAATACTTTTATCCGTCCAAAAATACAGAGAGCAGTTGTAGAAAGCGGATCAACGCTATGCTGAACTCACTGGATGAAAAGGATTTACAAGTTGTTGAAGCTACAATACAAGCATTGAAGAACGCCAGAGAAACGGAGGTCAAGTAAAAGAGCCTTCGTTTTTAGGGGGCTTTTTTGGGGTGCCGCTAAATGGCAAGCAAGGCAAGTGTATTGACACTTGCAATTTCCGCGCTGCGGAAATGCTTGTTGGGGTGCCCCCAAACCCGCTGGACTTCTGGACACCGTGACCAGAAGAAACATTGTCTGCGTCGCCGTCCCTAACGGGCCTGCTCCTTATTGCGCTGGTTGTCCGTCAGCCCGCGCAGGTGATCCACGCTGCCCTTGACCGCCACCAGCTCCCGCATATCCTGCTGGGCCTTGCGGTATTCCAAATAAAGAGCCTTTTTCCGCGCTGCCAGTTGGCGGCGTTTTTCTTTTAGCACGTCCATTTTGGGGAGCTTCTCGCCACCCAGCAGCTCGGCCATTGTCGCCTTGGCCGCCCGGTAGTCGGCCAGTTCCGCCTCATGCTCGGCAAGGTATTTCCGGCTGTACTTGGCGGCCTTGTACCCATCGAACGCAGGTCGGGTCTTTGCGTACTGCACCACGGCGGCCATCAGATCGGACACACGGGAAAGCTCGGCCTCGGTCTGCTGAATGACCCCGGCCAGCGTGTGAAAACGCTCTGTGGCGGCGTCGGTCTTTGCGGCCAGATCGTCATATTCAAATAGCTGGTGCTCTTTCAGATATTGCAGCGCGGCCGCCATCTGTTTAAGGTTGTACACCTTGGCCCAGCGTTCATAGGCGGGGCCTTTGCCCTGACGCATCCTCTCCTGAATATCGATCAGCAGATTGACACGGCGGGGTGCGGGCGCTTTCCGCGCCGTGGCCGTTCGTGTGGGAGCCTTGCCGTCAATGACGGCCTGCACGTCCTCGGGGCCGTAGCCGTCCCCCAGCGTGGCCGCCCGGAAACGGGCCGCCCGCTGTTGCCCTGGCACAAGGAATGAGATCACACCGCCGCGCCCGTGCTTGACCTGTATGCCTGCCGTTTCCATGCGCCGGAGAAAATCTGCGAAGTCCACGGGGCGCTCCGTCAGGGCCGCGTCAATGGCAAGGCGAATCTGTTCTTTCTGTGAGAGCTTTTGATTTTCGCCCAGCCATTGACCGTAGTGCAGATACCGTCCCTTGCTGTGGAGCTTGGGATTTGCAATCACGGACAGGTCGTGCTCCAGACATACCCGGTCAGACAGCCGCCGCAGGGAGAACGAGGAGCCGATGAAGTTGCGGAACTTCCGGGAGCGGTCATAGGCGGTGGAATTGTAGTAAATGTGATTATGAATGTGCTCCTTGTCTATATGGGTACAGACGAAGAATTGATACTTGCCCTTTGTCCAGCGCATCGCCGTTTCATAGCCGATGCGGTTGGCCTCCTCCGCCGTCACCTCACCGTGAGGGAACGCCTGCCGGATCTGGTAGCACAGCGCCCCGTGTCCGGCCCTGCGGTCGGTTTCGCCCTGATACTGATTTTTGACCAACATGAACTCGGCGTGTGCCGTGGCCGGATCGCAGAGGTAGGAGGAAACGGCCCCCAGCTTTTCCGGGTTCAGCCCATAGTCGAAGCGGTCTTTCAGACTTTGCAGGGCCGTCCGCTTATCGGCCCGTTTGTGGGATTTGAGGTAGGTCGTGGCCGTAGACAGCCCTCCTTTCCATACGACAAACGGCGGATGGGATCAGCCGCCGTTTTCTGCATCTTCTGGCCACCGTGACCAGAACTCAGCCCATGATGAAGCCCCGCAGGGAGCCGTTCAGCTCGTCCAGCTTGGCAAGCAGCCATCCGGCCAGCGCAGGCAGGCCAAAGGGTGAAATGGCAAGCGCCATCAGCAGCCCCGCGATCCCCGTGGAAATGTCTTTCTCCACAAACAGCATCAGGACACTCAGCAGCCCCAGCACCGACGCGAGGATGGAGAGCAAACCAGCGGAAAGACTCAGCAGGAACGAGAGCACGGCCACAAGCAGGGTCAGCACCAACACAAAGGGAGCGGCAAGGATTTTGAATATAATCCGCATAGGGGGTTCCTCCTTTTTCCTGTATATGTCTATTATAACTCTGAAAAAATCGGCACTCAAGGATGTCCCGGCCCTCCGCACTTCTGGTCACGATGACCAGAGGTGCGGACAGCTGGGGAACGGCGCGAGGCCGTTCCCCCTGTGTCACATCGTTACAATGGCGGAGAGCTGGGCCAGCAGATCAGACAGCGGCCCCCACAGATCGGCATAGTCCTTTTGCAGACGCTTCAGCTCGTCCGGGTACAAGCCGCCGTAGCTGTTGGCATGGATGGCCGCCTGATTGAGATTGTTTGCACAGCGCCGCTGGAGCGACACAAGCTCCTTGACGGGTTCAAGGTCAACGTGGAGCACATAGCCGCCCAGCGCCATTTTTCGGATATAGGCGCTCATGTTGCGGATGCCCGCCTCGGCCATGCGCTCCCGAATGACCTCCAGCTCGTCAGGCCGTACCCACACATAGATGGGGACGCTGCGGACGCGCTTTTTTGTCAACGCTCCTCACGCTCCCGGCTGCGGCGCTTGGGCGGATGCTCCCGTACCCTGTCCAGCGGCTTTTCCTCCGGGGGCGGCGCAGGCAGATTGTTGATGATGCCGTCGATCTGATTATAGTTCTGCTCCATAGAAAGCTCGGCGTTCTTGTTGGGATTGCGTTCCTGATCCATAAATGTCCTCCTATCTGTCGCCCCGGTCAGGGGCATTTTTCTTTGGGGCAGCTTGGCCCCGGTCAGCCTCGGCCTGCTTTGCGGCGGTTTTCATCTGTTCCCGGATTGAACGGGGCCTGTCGGGATTGTCAGGCGCAGGCCGCAGCTCATAGTCAGACGCCTGCCGTTTCGTCAATGGCCGCGTGTAGGTCAAATGCCCCCACGCCAGAAATGATCCATTTTCAACCGGGACGCGCTGATCGTAGTTGACGATCTCATCCGGGGCGTTACGGGGCGGCTTGGGGAATGTCCCAATGTCCACAGGGCGCTGGGTAGAGTAATACTTGTAAAGGCCGGGAGCCTCGACCTGCCTGACATCGACGTTGTAAAGGCGCTGGTATTCCTGCACCCGCGCCGCAAAGTCCTGTTCCAGAGCGGCACGGTCGCTGCCGTAATGCCCCCATTCATACTGCCGCTGGCCGTCCTTGTCATCATAGCAGGCCCATGTGACATAGGGCGAGGGGGCTGCTGGGTTATGCCCCAGCGCAAAGCCCCTACCATTTTCCAGCATGACGGCCTGAATGATCTCATAGCCTTGGTTTTTGTCCATACATCCTCCTTTCCAAAATGTTAGCAATATTTCTGCAAAACCGGGCGGGGCTATGAAATCATACGCCCCGCCCATGAAGCGGCCCCGGAAAGCCCTGCAATCAACGGAGTTTTCCGGGGTCAAATGCTCACAGCCTACCCCCGGTATTTCCGCATATAGCCGCGCTGCTTCTGCCGCCTTGCGGCATGGGCGCAGGCCGGGGAACAATACCGCTGCCGCCCGTCCGGGGGAAAAGCCCTGCCGCACACCGGACAGGGCCGGGTTTCCACCACGGCCTCCACGGTCAGCGACCTTTCCAGCACGGGATCGAGGGGCAGCACCGCCGAACGGAAATAGCGGCAATAAGCGCCTGTCCAGCATTTCCCCAGCATATAGCACTCGCAATCCAGCGGCAGGCAGCCAGCGTCCTTGTCATAGTTGGCGCACCACCGTTTCACAAGGGAGCGGATCGCCGCCTTTTCCTGCCGGGTCAATTCACGGCTCATGTTTGCCCCCTGTCTTTGACCGAAGCTGCTCCCGGTAGCAAAACACGCAGCCGATCCCGTGCCAATAGGGGCAGCCATCGCAGCGAGAGCCTTTAGGCGGCAGGTTGGGCGGGACGCCCTTGAAGTAGCTTTTTTCTTTCATAAAGTCCTCATAGGGGCTGTTGGTAAATCTCATTCTTCACCGTCCTCGTCCCACGGCGGCCCGTCATCCTCGGGATCAGTTTCGTCATAGTCCTCCGCGCCGTCATACTCACCGCCGTAGTCTGCCTCGGACTCAGCGGCCCGCTGCTTCTTTGGACGGTAGATTTTGAAGTACCAGCCAGCACCGCCGCCAATGACCACCACGGCCAGCGCCAGCAGAAGCATACCGCCGTTGCCCGTGGCCTTGGGCTGTTCCGGCTCGGGGTCAGGCTCCGGCTCCACCACGGGCGCTGGCTCGGGAGCCTTGCCCTGGCACTCGCCCATGTTCACGGCACAGACGATACAATCCGTGTTGATAGCACCAACGGCGCATTTATCCACGCACGAACACTCCGGCAGCTCACCGCCCGCCGCCTGCATCGCCGCCAGCAGGTCGGCCTCGTCCACCATGTTCAAAAAGTAGGTCTGATACTGCTCGCCGTCCTCATCGGTGGGATTGTCGTAGTCAATGACGATGTAAAAGGTGTTGCCGCCGCTGGTCTGCACCGTGATGAACTGCTTGTTGGTGGCCTTATCGTAGAGCAGATCACGGGTCACAAGGTTTCCATCCTCGGTAAAGCCCTCGCCGGGGTCAACGGTTTCGGCGGGCAACGGCTCCACCGGGTCAAGGCCGTCCCATTCCTCACCGCCCCCGGCGTAGGCCGTGACCGCCATACTACCCATGAGGACGGACACACAAAGCGTTATCAGCAAAAGCCGCAGTTTTTTCATTCCGTCACCTCCGCCTGTTCTGTCGGCTTCTGGCCACTGTGACCAGAAGCGCCGCTCCGGAGCTGCTGGAGCACCAGCGGCAGATCGGCAAGGGAGATGCTCATGCCGCGCACAATCTCCACGATCTCGCTGTTTTCCGCCTCCAGCTTCTTCTGCTCCAGTTCTTTAAGCCGTGCCTGCTGCTCGGCAATTTTGGCCTTGACCTTTTCAATCTCGGCCTCGATCTTTGCGCTTTTCGTAATTGCCATATCAAAAAACCTCCTTTACGGTAGTCGCCCGTAGGCGTAAAGATGGGACTGCCAATAGCTGCTGTTCAGGTTGGCATAGCTGATAGGGTCGCCACAATGGAGCATCCAGCCGTCGCCCACATAGATGCCCACATGAGAAATACCCGCTGTGTCATAGGTGCCGACAAAGAACACCAGATCACCGGGCCGGGGGCTGCTCGTCCGGGAGCAGATGTTATAAAGGCCCTGCGCCCCCAGCCGCCCGAAGCTCCAGCCGCATTGATTGTAGACGTAGCTGACGAAGCCGGAGCAGTCAAAGGACGTGGACGGGCTGCTGCCGCCCCACACATAGGGAAAACCGAGATATTTTTCCGCTTCTTTCAGAATGGCGGCAAAGGTTTCATCATCCAGATAGGACTCCGGGACTTCATGCTCCGGCGGGCGGTTTGTAATGTATTTTCCGATATAGCCGGACGAGGGAAACAGATCGGGACGGTTCCCCAGCGTGGACATATACAGGGCGTACATGGAAAGCTGCTCCTCGGACATCATGTAAACCGGGACGTGGGAAAGGTTGAAGTTTTCCAGCGTGACATAGCAGATGTAATAGTTGTACGGCACCGCCACATCGTAGTCGTTGCCCTCACTGTCCGTCCGTGTGACCGTGCGGTAGCGTACCTCGACAACCACATCCTCGGTCAAAATGTACTGGCGGTCAAAGAGGTCTTGCAGCGTCCCCTGCACCTCGTCCAGCGTCCACGCGCCCTCATGGAGCGCGGAGATCATGGAGATCAGCACATAGGGATCGTGTTCAATGGTGTCGAGGTCAAAATGGTATTCGTCATAATCGTGGGTGCGTGTGTAGGTGTCGAGGTAGCGTTGCAGCTCGTCCTCCAGCGCGCAATAGGCAACCTCGGCCCCCAGCATATCCGCGTCCTCCGCCTTATAGGTGCTGGCGGCGATGGCCGCAAGGGTGCTGTTTCCCACGGACACCATCGAGGACATACACGATTGCAGGGTCAGCACCACCAGCAGGCAGCCCAGCGCAAGCAGCGTCCCCACGGGATGCCGCTTGACGAACGCCGCCGCTTCCCGGACAAACCGCTCCATGGCCGACGCGGTTTGTTCGGCGGCCTTGGCGGTCTGCTTGGCGGTTTCCCGCGCCTTGCGCTGATACTCCCGTTTCAGCTTGTGGCGGTGCCATAACCGGGCGGCGGCGCTCTGCGCCTCCGGCTGCTCCTGTGCGAACTTGCGGGAATGGTAGTCCGCCGTGGCCTTGATGTACCGGGACTCCGCACGGGCGGCGGCCTTGGCCGGGTGCTCCCGGATGGCCCTGCGTACCTTGTGCCGCCCATAGTGCAGCGCGGCCTCGCCGGAACGCTCCACAAAATGACCGCCCTCCACGCCTACATTGTCGCGCTCCTCCTGATACACCTTTCCATGCAGAAAAGCATGGGTTTCATGTCCGGCGATCCGGGCGATCCGCTTGATGGGGCCGGGCTTTTTCGGCGGCTTCTGCTTTGCCAGCCTTTCACGGGCCTTGTTCAGCCGTTCCTCCCGGCTCTCCATGCGGAGCTTGGACTTGTGGAGCTTGGCCTGTTCGCTGTCGGTATGGAACTTCTGGCCACCGTGACCAGAAGCAGCCCCGCCCTCGGGCGGCTTATTCTGTCTGTTTTCCATTGGCGGCGTCCTCCGGCTTGGTGGTCAGCAGGTCGTAGATCTCGCCACGGGGGAAGCGGTCAACAAACGGGATGGTGACGCTGCCATAGAACAGCAGGCCCTCGCCGGAGTTGGACTGCGTGATATACGATAGCTGGTGCTCTGAAATGCCGATCTGCTTGGCAAGAATGGCGCGGTCACTCTGTGCCTGCGACAGCAACACCATAAAATCGGTGTTGTCCAGAATGTTCTCGATCTCCCGGCTGGCCAGAAGGTCTTTTACGTTCTGCGTCAGGGCCGAGGGGACGCAGCCCTGTTTGCGGAGCATCTTCCAGACGGTCACAAAATAGCTGGCGGTCAGCGGGTCACGGAGCAGAATATGGAACTCGTCAAAATAGCACCACGTCGCCACACCGTTTTTGAAGTTGGCTCCCACCGCAGAGGTGACAAAATCGTTGGTGATGTGCATGGCGATCTTGCGGAGGTTTTCGCCCATGCCTTTGAGCACAAAGCACACCACGCGGGAATTGAGGTTGACGTTGGTAGGATGGTTAAAGAGATTGAGGGAGCCTGTGCAGTAAAGCTCCAGCGCCGTGGCGATCCGCTTGGCCTCCGGCTCCGGCTGGCGCAGCAGCTCCTCATACAAATCTTGCAGCAGCGGCGTTTTGGCCGTTTCCAGCCCCAGCGCCATTTCCCGGTACACCTGACGCACACAGCGGTCAATGACGGTTTTCTCGATGGGCTGCAAACCATCCCGGCCTCCCACCACCAGCTCACACAGCGACAGCAGAAAATCCGCTTTCAGGGACAGAGGGCTATCCCCACCGCCCATGTCCATCTGAACATCCATCGGGGAAATGTGGTTGGGGCTGTCCGGCGCGATCTCGATGACCTGACCGCCCAGCCGTTCCACCAGCGGGGCATATTCGCCCATCGGGTCTACCACGATGATGCGATCCTGCGGAATGGCAAGAAAGACGTTCAGCAACTCGCGCTTGGCGGCAAAGCTCTTGCCGCTGCCCGTGGAGCCGAGGTAAAGGCCGTTGGCGGATTTCAGCTTTTTGCGGTCAGCCATGATGACGTTATGGGACAGGGCGTTCATGCCGTAGTAGAGGGACGGGCCATCCATACGAAGCTCCCGCGTCATAAAGGGGACGAAGATGGCCGTGGAGCTGGTGGTCATGCCGCGCTGAATTTCAATGCCGTTGTAGCCGAGGGCCAGCGAGGACATATAGCCCTGCTCCTGCTGCCAGTCCAGCCGCTTGACGGCGCAGTTATATTTCTGCGCGATGCCGTTCACGGTGAAAATGTCGTTTTCCAGCCGCTCCCGCGTGGGGGCGGTGTTGACGATCAGGAACGTCAAGAGGAACATTCGCTCGTTGCGGCTTTGCAGGTCGGCCAGCAGCTCGGCGGCATCCTTGGAAAAGGTGACGAGATCGGGCGGGAGAATGTCAGGGTCATATCCGGCGCGGGTAGCCTTGCGCTGCTCCTCCACTTTCATCTTGTCGATGTCGGAGATTTTACCCTTGACCGTTTTGATGGCCTTGACCTGATCCACCGTCTGAATGTGCATGGTGACGGTCAGCTCGGCGTCCAGCTCCAAAATCTCCAGCAGCAGCTTGTCCGACAGCTCCGACGCCATGATCTGCAAATAGGACGCCGCGCCCCATGTCTGGCCCACGCGGAACGAGCGGCTCTGCCGGAAGTCAAAGCTGTCCGGCACGATAAAGTCTTTCGTTCCCATGCCCGTATGGGCGATGTCCGCCCACTTGAAGCGGAACGGCTCCCGGCTGCCGGGGTGAAGCTGGCCGTGCAGCAGGGCCAGACGCTCCCGCCCGTCAAGGGGCTGGCTCTGTACCCCCAGCCGCTTAAAGTTGCCGATCACGTCCGCCTCTACACGTTCCAGACGGGGCCGGGCGGCGGCCACATTTTCAGCGGGGATGCAAAAGGTGACGTACTTGGCCCGTTCGATACCGTTGTTGCTTTTGGCGATCTGGTTTTTCAGCATCCCCGTGTATTCCGTGCGGACGCTGTTGAAGCGGTCATCCGCCTCGGAGATATTCACCTTGTAGCGGCTCCCGGAGCGGCTGCGGCGGTTGACAAAGGAAAGCTGGAACGGCAGCGAACTGTCAAAATAATTCAGCCACGAACTCCAGCCGCCGAAAATGGCCGTCTGATCCTCGGCGGACGCAACGGAATAGTTGATGTCCTCATATTCCAGCGTTTTTGTGTAAACCCCTCCGGGGAGCTGACAAATACCGTCCGGCAGCATCCGCACGTAGGGAATGGTCTGCTGGGCCGATATGGTCGCCGGACGATTACCGGCCCGCGTCAGGCTTTTTGACTTCTTGGGGCTTTTGCTCAAGTGTGACCTCCTTTCCCGCAAACGGGGCGTAGATATTCTGCGTCTGATAGGGCCTCACACCGGGCCGCAGGAACTTGGCCCGGATGATATTCCGGGCCACCTTTTCAAAGGGCAGGCCATCACGCTCATACATCGCCATGAAAAAGGCCGGGAGCATGAGCGCGATCATCAGGAACATCGCCCCGGTGCCGCCCAGCGCGTGACGGGTCAGCAGATACATGGGGATACCCACGGCAGCCGCGCCGCCGAAGCAGATAAGCTGGCGGCGGGTGAGGTTAAAGGCAATTTTAGTCTTGATCTTGGAAAGATCGTTGGGAACATTCACATAGGGCAAGAAACATCCTCCTTTCCGCTATCTTCTGGCCACTGTGACCAGAGGCCCGCTGTCGGCTCCACCTCGTTGCCCCACACGTCCCAGCCGGGAGGGGTCTGCCGTGCGAACAGCTCCACACGGGGCCTGTCGCCCATGAGGGCAACGATCTTGTCCCGCGTTTCGTCCGGCTTTTTGCTGTGGGCCTCGATGGGAGAAATGATAAACTGGTGAATATCGGCGGCCTGCCGCTTGGGGTGTCCCTTGGTCGCCAGCAGGCAGACCTCGGCATTTGCCCTCGTCCAGAAGCCCAGCCCATAAAACCAGCTATCCGCCTTTTTGTTCTTTTTGAGCCAGACAAAAGCGACGCTTTTATAGGTGAAGCCCCACGCACGGATAAGCCGCAGGGCCTCCGGGAGCTGCGGGAACGTGGCCCACATGAAAAGGGCGCTGTCCTTGGCCGCAAGCTCGGCCACAGGCAGCGCGCACAATTCATCAATGCTCATGGTGGGGTAATGGTTTTCTGCCGCCCCCTGCACTTTCTTAGCCGAGTAGCGCCACGGGGGATCGGCGTAAATAATTTCGTAGGTTCCTGTCATCATTCTCCTTTCCCGCCAGATGCCACAGCCTCCCGCGCCCGCCGGATGCGCTCCGTGGCGGGGCCGTAAAAGGCCGGGGCGGTTTCAAAGCAGACGAAGCGGCGGCCCGTGTTCAGCGCGGCCACGGCAGTTGTGCCGGAGCCAGCGCAGATGTCCGCCACCACCTCGCCGGGGCGTGTGTAGGTGCGGATCAGGTACTCGCACAGGGCCACGGGCTTCTGCGTGGGATGCACGGTGGTTGTCACCGTGGGGAACGCCAGCACATTCCCCGGAAAGCGCCGCCCATCGGACTCGCCGCTGGTGCGTTCAAACTTTCCGTAGTTGGGGCTGCTCCCGCTGCAACGGTGGATTTTCTTGTACGGCTTGCCCTGTTCAAACTGCGGGAAATAGGCCGGGGACTTTTGGTAGAACACCAGAATGTTCTCCGTCTTTTTCAGCGGAGCGCGGCGGGCGTTGAGAAAACCCGTGCAGCGGCTTTTGTACCATACCCACTCATAACGGAGCATGGCGAGGTTGGACGCGCCCAGCACCTTGTCATAGGGGCATTGTGAGAAAAACAGCACCGCACCCTCCGGCTTGACGGCCCATTTCACCGCCTCCCACAGCTCCGGGAGCGGCAGCGGCACATCCCAAAAGTTCCGGGTCGTGCCGTAGGGCGGATCGGTCAGAAGCATATCCACGCTATGCTTCGGCAGGGAACGCAGGCCCTCAATGCCGTCAGAGAGGTGCAGCCCCTCCGGGATCGGCCTCTGGCCACCATGACCAGAAGCGGCGGTATCAGCGATAAGATCACCTTTCCTTTCTCAATGGGCGCTGAAGATGCTTTTGGAGATCGTCCCGGTTTTCATCAGCATGAAGCACAGAAGCACCGTATAGCCGATACAGCCCCAAATCGCCCCGATGGGATCTCCGCCTGTGGCGATCCCCTGAATGAGCACCGCATAGATCGCCACGCAGACGAGGATCAGCATACCCTGAAAGCCCACGGCAAACAGGGAGCGCAGATAATTCTGGCCCATCGCGCCAAGTTCCCGGTTGGAGAGTGTTGCCACGGGGATGGGGGCTAAACTGGTCAGCAGATATATCTCGATCATGCGGCCATAGACGATCACGAAAATAAAAATGTTCAGCGCCAGCATGGTAAACTTAATGAGGAACGATTGCAGGAACAGGCCCAGCAGAGGGCCAAGCTCCATCGTTTCAATGGTCATTTCCAGATCGGCCAGCATATCCGGCGTGATGTTGGTTGCGCCTGTGACGATGCCCGCCGCGCTTGCGATCACGCTTTGGGACACATCAAAGACTGCCATGACGATATTGAACGTGTTGGACAGGATCAGGATGGCACAAGTGGTTTTGAATACCCATTTGTAGATATTCGCCACGTCGAACTCGTGCATATTGTTCTTTTCCAGTATCATCTGGATCAGCTCATAGGTGGCAACAAAGGTCAGGATCAATCCGGCAATCGGCAATATCACCGTTTCGGAAAGCTGCCGTATCAGGGAGAACACCCCGGCGTTCCATGCCGCCGGGGTAGTCCCCACCTGTACGGATATTTCCCCGACGCGGGTATTCACCGTGTCAAACAGCCCCTCGAGGTTTCCCATGATGCCATCGATCAAAAGCCCTTTGAGCCATTCCGTGATCCATTCGGTGAGAATACCCATCGGCAGCTACCCTTAAAACAGGGTAGACAGCAGAGGGATCAGGGTCGTGCCCAGCACGATGATGCCGCCGCCCGCCATGAGCTGCTTGATGCCTTGGCTTTTGGCAGCTGCGTTATCCGAGCCGTAGCCCTCCAGCAGATTGACCACGCCCCACACGGCAAGGCCAGCACCCAGCGCCACGACGAGCGTTTGCAGGGTAGTAACGGCAGAAGCAAAAAACTGCATAAGTCCTCCATTTCTCCGGGGGCAACGCCCCGGCCATGAAAAAAGCCGCCATTTCTGGCGGCAGCTGATCCTCTGGCCACCGTGACCAGAGGTTATACAAAGGCATCCGGGTCGTCGAGATCGTCATAGTTGAGGATGTCCTCGTCCTCGCCTGTGATCGCCTCATCCGGCACGTCCACCTTGTAAACGGTATAGGTTTCGTTGGGGTTGAGCTTGTCCATCCGCCGTGTCACAAGGCTGTTGAGGTCAAAAGCGTTTTTCACCTTGTCGGCCTCGGCGGTGTATTTGTAGTTTGGATGCTGTTTCAAATCGTACTTCTTGGAGTAGAACGGCGGCAGGCCCCGAAGCTGCAAAATGCACCGATCTCCGGGCATGGTGGCAAGCTCGCTGGGGGTCATCAGCTCCCGGCCCAGCCGCTGGGTGTTCTGGCTGTAACTTTCGGACTGGCCCCGTGAGCGCCCCTCGGTCTGCATGGAGATGGTGGCCTTACCCAGCCAGTTCTCGGATATTTCCTTGATGGTGGAGCTTTCGCGTCCGCCGAGGAACAGCACACTATCCATGTTGCCGAGGATGGTTTCCGCGTTCTTATCGTAGATGGCCTTGCATTGGGCCAACTGCTGATACAGCAGGCACAGGCTGATCTCACGGGAGCGGATGACGGCCACCAGCTTTTCAAGCTGGGGCACCTGTCCCGTATTGGCCGCCTCGTCCCACAGTACCCGCACATGATGGGGCAAGCGGCCCCCGTGAACATTGTCCGCCCGTTCACACAGGAGGTTGAACATCTGCGAAAAGGCCA
>OHHE01000128.1_pt1 | contig 16366 bp, 11 predicted proteins | sample 1567971 | NCBI WGS metagenome assembly OHHE01 (sample SAMEA3879508, study PRJEB24766) | human gut metagenome | biome: human-associated habitat; feature: feces | place: USA | collected 1985/1987 | reverse complement strand
GGAAGACGGACGTACCGTATTCCAGGAAGCGGCGCAAGCCTTTGCCCACCTGCATGAAATGGAAGCTGAAATAGAGCGCCTCAACAAGGAACTGGAAACGCGTACCGACTACGAAAGCGACAGCTACATGGAACTTATCGAGAATGTCTCCGCCTTAAGCGAAAAGTTCTATGCCATCGACTCCACCAATTACGAGGAGGATGTGGAAAAAGCACTGCTCGGACTGGGCTTTGTACGCGAAGACTTCAACCGCCAGACCAGTGACTTCAGCGGCGGATGGCGCATGCGCATCGAGCTTGCCAAACTGTTGCTGCAGAAGCCCGACGTACTGTTGCTGGACGAGCCTACCAACCATCTGGACATAGAATCCATACAATGGCTGGAAGATTTTCTTATCAGCAACGGAAAGGCTGTCATCGTCATCAGCCACGACCGCAAGTTCGTGGACAACATCACCACCCGTACCATCGAAGTGACCATGGGCCGGATATACGATTATAAAGTAAACTATTCCAAATACCTGGAACTCCGCAAGGAACGCCGTGAACAGCAACAGAAAGCCTACGACGACCAGCAGAAGTTCATTGCCGAAACCAAGGAATTCATCGAACGGTTCAAAGGTACCTACTCCAAGACCCTGCAAGTGCAGAGCCGCGTAAAGATGCTGGAAAAACTGGAGCTGCTGGAAGTGGACGAAGAAGACACTTCAGCGTTGCGCCTCAAATTCCCTCCCTCCCCCCGTTCGGGCAATTATCCCGTCATCATGGAAGGAGTAGGGAAAAGTTACGGTGACCATGTGGTCTTCAAGAACGCCAATCTCACCATAGAACGGGGAGACAAGGTTGCTTTCGTTGGTAAGAACGGTGAAGGAAAGTCAACGTTAGTGAAGTGCATCATGAAGGAAATAGAACATGAAGGCACCCTCACGATAGGACACAACGTGCAGATTGGATATTTCGCACAAAACCAGGCCTCATTGTTGGATGAGAACCTGACCGTATTCCAGACCATCGACGATGTGGCAAAAGGGGAAATCCGCAACAAGATACGCGACCTGCTGGGTGCCTTCATGTTCGGTGGCCCCGAAGAGTCCATGAAGAAGGTCAAGGTGCTTTCCGGTGGAGAGCGCACGCGCCTCGCCATGATAAAGCTTTTGCTCGAACCGGTGAATCTGCTGATACTGGACGAACCGACCAACCATCTGGACATGAAAACCAAAGATATCCTGAAGCAAGCGTTACTGGATTTTGACGGTACCCTTATCCTCGTCAGCCACGACCGTGACTTCCTGGACGGACTGGTAAGCAAGGTATATGAATTCGGCAACAAACAAGTGAAAGAGCACTTGAGCGGCATCTACGAATTCCTTGAAAAGAAGAAAATGGACTCCCTCCGCGAACTGGAACGATAAGCATCTGCTAAACCCGGCGTCCGAACAAATGGCCGATACATATTGTTTTCATTTTACTAAACACTTAACTAAGAGATATTAAAATGAAACAATATGATGCCATCATAATAGGATTCGGCAAGGGCGGCAAGTTATTGGCCGCCGAACTGGCCGAACGGAATTGGAAAGTAGCCATCGTGGAACGTTCCCCTCAGATGTACGGAGGAACATGTGTAAACGTAGGATGTATCCCTACCAAAACTCTGATTCACGAATCGGAATATGCGGAAAAAAGATACTATGACGATTATAAGAACCAGTCCAAACTGTATGCACTTGCCGTGGCGCGGAAAGACAAGCTTGTATCCTTCCTGCGTGAGAAAAATTATGAAAATGTAAAAAACAAGCCTAATATAACCCTCTATGACGGAACTGCTTCTTTCTTGTCCGAAAATACAATCCGTATAGTCTCCGGCAAGGACGAAACGATTCTTGAGGGAAAAGAGATATTCATCAACACCGGGTCCACCCCTATCCTGCCTGCCATCGACGGACTCAAGGAGAGCAAGTACGTATATACCAGTGAGACCTTGCTGCAATCGAACAAACTGCCCGCACACCTGCTCGTCATCGGCGGCGGTGCTGTCGGATTGGAGTTTGCCACTATGTATGCAGGCTTTGGAAGCCATGTCACACTGCTGGAAGCGGGAAACCGCTTTCTGCCTAAAGTGGACCGCGACATTGCCGCCTCCATGCTGGAAGCATTGAACCGAAAGCGTATCAATGTCCGGTTGAACGCCCGTGTCCAATCCGTGTACGACACAGCCGAAGGAATAACTCTGACCTATACGGACAGTGCAAACGGCACTCCCTACTACCTGAAAGGAGATGCCTTGCTGGTAGCCATCGGCCGCAAGCCTATGACTGCAGAGCTGAATCTGGAAAAAGCGGGTATACAAACAGACAAGCGGGGAGCCATCGTTGTCGACAACCAATTACGGACTACAGCCCCACACGTATGGGCCCTGGGGGACGTAAAAGGAGACGAACAGTTCGACAACTTGTCCATCGATGATTTCCGTATCATCCGTAATCAACTCTTTGAAAACAAAAAAAGGAGTACAAAAGACCAGTATCCAATCCCCTTTGCCATTTTCACCGACCCACCGCTGGCACATATAGGACTGACGGAAGAGGAAGCGATGAAGAACGGTTATTCCATACATGTGGCACGTATCCCTGCTGCCATGATTCCACGTGCCCGTACGCTACACAGCATAGACGGTATGCTCAAAGCTATTGTAGACATCCATACCGGACGGATTCTGGGTTGTACCCTACTTTGTGCCGATGCACCAGAAGTAATCAATACCGTAGCATCAATCATGAAAACGGGACAGCGTTACCATTTCCTGCGGGACTTCATTTTCACCCACCCCAGCATGAATGAGGGATTGAATATGTTATTCAAACCTTTTTAGCATTTTCTATTTGGTAATTAAGTCCTTAACCTCTATCTTTGCATCCGTCCAAAGATAGAGGAATGAAAAAGAAACAGTACATAACCTATATTCTTTTTTTCATCAGCTTGATAATGCTGGTGATACCCGTCATTCCCCACCATCATCATGCCGACGGAATGATATGCATGAAGAATGATATCACCGCCGATTGCTGCGGACACCGTCGCCCAGCTCTTCCAATGATGTGTGTTCACATACGGATGCCTTGTGGGCAGTTACCCTACTCATTGAACCTTTTTCCAAGTTACTCATCCTACCCGAGTTTGACATAAGCAGGCAGGAGTGTATCTATCTGGAATCTCTTCATAGCACATTTATCATATGTGCTACGGGACTTCGTGCCCCTCCGTCTCTTCTTGCTTAACTGTTACCGGAACATCACCGGGACAGATTTCTATCCGGCATAAGGAACAATGCAATTTGGTTGCACGCCCTATGCCCTAACTTTGTATTCAAAATCAAAAAGTAAGAACAAATATCATCATGAAAAAAGTTATTTTCATGGGAGTCTTGGGATTATTCCTTTTAGGCTCCTGTAACAGCAAGTCCGGAGACAGCCACGAAGGACATAATCACGAAACAGAAGAGCACAATCATGACGGACATGACCACGAGGGACATGACCACGAACATGAGGGACACAACCATGAGCACGAAGAGCAGGAAAACCATGCCGGAGGAAGCGATGAAATCATCCTGCCACCAGCAAAGGCGCAAGCTGCCGGCGTAGCAGTCAGCACTGTTGAACCGGGTAGTTTCCATCAAGTCATCAAGACCAGCGGCCAGGTGATGGCAGCCCAGGGAGACGAGAGCGTAGCCGTAGCTACAGTAGCAGGCGTGGTTTCCTTCAAGGGAAAAGTTATCGAAGGAATGAGTGTCAGCAAAGGTACTCCTTTGGTGGTATTGTCATCCAAAAACATGGCCGACGGAGACCCGGTGCAGAAAGCCCGGATAGCCTACGAAGTTTCCAAAAAGGAATATGAGCGTATGAAAGCGCTTGTAGGCAACAAAATCGTATCTGAAAAGGAATTCGCGCAAGCTGAACAGATTTATGAAAATGCCCGTATCAGTTACGAGGCAGTCGCAAAGAACCATTCGGCAAGCGGCCAGGCGGTTGTTTCTCCCATCAGCGGTTATGTAAAGAATCTGTTGGTGAAAGAAGGGGACTACGTCAGCGTCGGCCAGCCGTTGGTAAGCGTCACCCAGAACCGCAAGCTTTTCCTGCGTGCAGACGTATCCGAAAAGTACTATCCTTACTTGAACAGCATCGGTTCCGCCAACTTCTGTACTCCTTATAATAATAAGGTATATACATTGAAAGAACTGGGCGGGCGCATGCTTTCTTATGGAAAGGCTTCGGGTGAGAACGGATATTATGTACCCGTAACTTTTGAATTCGACAATAAGGGAGACGTTATTCCCGGCTCGTTTGTAGAAGTATTCCTATTATCCTCACCAATGGAGAACGTGTTGTCTCTTCCTCACAGTGCGCTGACCGAGGAACAAGGCAGCTTCTTCGTATACCTGCAAGTGGATGAGGAAGGATACAAGAAACAACCGGTCACTCTTGGAGCCGATAACGGCGAACGGGTACAAATCCTTTCCGGAGTCAAGGCAGGCGACAAAGTGGTGACTCAAGGCGCTTATCAGGTGAAACTTGCAGGCGCTACCAATGCAATTCCGGCACATAGCCACGAACACTAAACAGTACAGTCATGTTAAACAAGATAATACATTTCTCTCTTCAGAACCGCATACTGGTGCTGGTGGCATCGGTACTGCTGCTGATAGGCGGTACGTATACCGCAATGCACACGGAAGTGGATGTGTTTCCCGACCTGAATGCACCAACCGTGGTTATCATGACCGAAGCCAACGGTATGGCAGCCGAGGAAGTGGAACAACTCGTTACCTTTCCTGTCGAAACAGCTGTAAACGGTGCTACCGGTGTACGCCGTGTCCGTTCTTCGTCCACCAACGGCTTCTCCGTTGTCTGGGTGGAATTTGACTGGGGAACAGACATCTACCTCGCCCGCCAGATTGTCAGCGAGAAACTGGCGGTAGTAAGTGAATCCCTCCCCGTCAACGTGGGCAAGCCGACGCTGGGCCCGCAATCTTCTATCCTGGGCGAAATGCTGATTGTCGGTCTGACCGCCGACTCGACCTCCATGCTCGACCTCCGCACGATTGCGGACTGGACGATTCGCCCGCGCCTGCTGTCCACCGGAGGGGTGGCACAGGTAGCCGTGTTGGGCGGAGATATCAAAGAATACCAGATTCAACTGGACCCGGAACGGATGCGCCACTACAGCGTTTCAATGGGTGAAATAATGGCTGTCACCCAAGACATGAACTTAAACGCCAACGGTGGCGTACTTTACGAGTTCGGAAATGAATATATCGTGCGTGGGGTACTTTCTACCCCGAAGGTCGAGGAGCTAGGCAAAGCAGTCGTAAAAACTGTAAACACTTTCCCCGTCACACTGGAGGACATCGCCGACGTGAAAATCGGCCCCAAAGCTCCGAAACTGGGAACCGCTTCCGAACGCGGCAAACCTGCCGTACTAATGACAGTCACCAAACAGCCTGCCACTAGTACCCTCGAACTGACCGACAAACTGGAAGCCTCTCTGAAAGACCTCCAAAAGAACCTGCCTGCCGACGTGAAAGTGTCTACTGATATTTTCCGCCAAAGCCGTTTCATCGAAAGTTCGATCGGCAACGTGAAGAAGTCGCTTTTTGAAGGCGGTATTTTCGTGGTGATCGTCTTGTTCCTGTTCCTGGCAAATGTACGTACAACGGTGATCTCGCTGGTGACACTGCCTATCTCACTGCTCGTCTCCATTCTTACGCTGCACTATATGGGATTGACTATCAACACAATGAGTCTCGGTGGTATGGCCATTGCTATCGGTTCACTGGTGGACGACGCGATCGTGGACGTCGAAAACGTGTACAAGCGCCTGCGGGAGAACCGGCAGAGACCGGAGGCCGAACGGCTCAGTACACTGGAGGTGGTATTCAACGCCTCGAAGGAAGTTCGTATGCCTATCCTTAATTCGACGTTGATTATTGTAGTCAGTTTTGTCCCCCTGTTCTTCCTGAGCGGAATGGAAGGAAGAATGTTGGTCCCGCTGGGCATTGCGTTTATCGTGGCGTTGTTCGCTTCGACGGTTGTTGCGCTGACGCTGACCCCGGTACTTTGCTCGTATCTGCTGGGCAGTAACAAGACGAACAAGGAACTGAAAGAGTCATTCGTAGCCCGTTGGATGAAAGGGATTTACGGGAAGGCACTGACTTGGGTACTGGCCCACAAACGGGTGACTTTGGGAAGTACAATCGGACTGTTTGTGGTCGCTCTCGGTGTGTTCTTCACTCTCGGACGCAGCTTCCTGCCTTCTTTCAATGAGGGCTCGTTCACAATCAACATCAGTTCGCTGCCGGGCATTTCGTTGGAAGAAAGCAACAAAATGGGACATCGTGCCGAGGAACTGCTGCTGACAATTCCAGAGATACAGACGGTAGCCCGCAAGACGGGACGTGCCGAACTGGACGAGCACGCGCTTGGCGTGAACGTCTCGGAAATCGAAGCTCCGTTCGAGCTGAAAGACCGTCCGCGCAACGAGCTCGTTGCCGAAGTGCGCGAGAAACTAGGAACGATCACCGGTGCAAATATAGAAATCGGTCAGCCTATCAGCCACCGAATCGATGCCATGTTGTCCGGTACAAAGGCAAATATCGCCATCAAACTTTTCGGCGATGACTTGAACAAGATGTTCTCACTCGGCAACCGGATAAAGGACGCTATCGGAGATATACCGGGCATTGCCGACCTCAACGTGGAGCAGCAGATCGAGCGTCCGCAGTTGAAGATTCAACCGAAACGGGAGATGCTCGCCAAGTTCGGGATTACCTTGCCGGAATTCTCGGAATATGTCAACGTTGCCCTTGCAGGAAAAGTGATCTCGCAGGTTTATGAACAGGGAAAGAGCTTCGATCTCATCGTAAAAGTGAAGGATGACGCACGGGACGAAATGGAGAAAATCCGCAACTTAATGGTAGACACCAACGACGGCCGCAAAGTGCCTCTGAACTACGTGGCGGAAGTGGTTTCGGCCATGGGACCGAACACGATCAACCGCGAAAACGTGAAGCGCAAAATCGTGATTTCCGCCAACGTGGCGGACCGTGACCTCCGAAGTGTGGTAAACGACATCCAAAAGCGTATCGATACGTCTATACAGCTCCCCGAAGGCTATCACATCGAATACGGCGGACAGTTTGAAAGCGAACAAGCCGCCAGCCGGACATTGGCGCTGACGTCATTCATCAGCATTGTTGTCATCTTCCTGCTGCTTTACAACGAGTTCCGCAGCGTGAAGGAATCCGGCGTTATCTTGTTGAACCTGCCGCTTGCACTGATCGGCGGTGTTTTCGCACTGGTCATCACGACGGGTGAGGTCAGCATTCCGGCAATTATCGGGTTTATCTCCCTGTTCGGCATTGCGACCAGAAACGGTATGTTGCTTATCAGCCACTATAACCACCTCCAAAAAGAGGAAGGACTGAACGTATACGACAGTGTCATGCAAGGCTCGCTCGACCGTCTGAACCCGATTCTTATGACAGCGCTTTCGTCGGCACTGGCACTGATCCCGCTGGCGCTCGGCGGCGACTTGCCCGGAAACGAAATTCAAAGTCCAATGGCCAAAGTTATCTTGGGCGGACTTTTAACCTCTACGTTCCTGAACGGTTTCATCGTTCCGATTGTTTACCTGATGATGCACCGCCGGCCTACCGACGCTGCACCGGAGCAAGAATCCCTCGCGACACCCTGCTAATCATCAGCCAGACGTAATAGAAGAAACAAATAAAAGAAAAAGTATGAAACGGATTATCATTATAAGTTCTTTTGCTGCCACTGCACTCTTCACCCTGACGGGGGGTGTGCAGGCACAGAACAGCATAGAACAGGTATTAAAAAATATAGAAACGAACAACAAGGAGTTGCAGGCGAACGCCCAACTGATTACCTCGCAGAAACTGGAATCCAAAACGGACAACAACCTGCCCGATCCTACCTTGTCCTACGCTCACCTCTGGGGAGCAAAGGACAAAAACGAAACAATCGGCGAACTCGTCGTTTCGCAGAGTTTCGACTTCCCCAGCCTGTATGCCACGCGCAATAAACTGAACCGGTTGAAGGCAGGGGCTTACGACAGCCAGGCGGACGTATTCCGTCAGGACAAACTGTTGCAGGCGAAAGAAGTCTGTCTGGACATTATCATGCTCCGCCAGCAGAAACAAATTCTCGAAGAAAGGCTCCGCAACGCGGAAGTACTCGCTGAAATGTATGCCAAACGTCTCCAAACCGGAGACGCCAACGCCCTCGAGACGAACAAAATCAATCTGGAATTACTGAACGTCCGCACAGAAGCCTCACTCAACGAAACGGCGCTCCGCAACAAAATGCAGGAACTGAATACGCTGAACGGCAATATCCCGGTGGTCTTTGAAGAAAGCCGGTATCCCCTCACTCCTTTTCCCTCCGATTATCAGATCTTGAAATCGGAAGTGCTCTCTGCCGACCGTACCCTCATGGCGCTCGGCAACGAAAGCCTCGTTGCCCGGAAACAAATAGCGGTCAACAAATCGCAGTGGTTGCCGAAACTGGAACTGGGATATCGCCGGAACACAGAAACGGGCACACCTTTCAACGGGGTAGTAGTCGGCTTCTCTTTCCCTCTTTTCGAAAACCGGAACAAGGTGAAGATTGCGAAAGCACAAGCTTTGAACATCGACCTGCAAAAAGAAAATGCCACGTTGCAAGTTGAATCCGAATTGTCACAGCTCTATCGTGAAGCCAAAGCACTGCATAACTCCATGGAAGAATATAAAAAGACGTTCTGGTCGCAACAGGACTTGGCATTGCTGAAACAGGCACTCACCGGAGGACAAATCAGCATGATAGAGTATTTCGTAGAAGTATCCGTCATCTACCAGAGCCACCAGAACTATCTGCAACTCGAAAACCAATATCAGAAAGCAATGGCACGGATTTACAAAAGTAAGTTGTAGACCTTATCCGGCCTTTACAACACGCGGATCTTTTCCGGCAAATACCCGCTACGGATACGCCATTCCTGCGGATAAAGATTATTAGCCCGGTTGCCGATATTCTTCACAAAACCCAGAGGAATATTTCGATAAGTGAGCAAAACATACCCGCGAGGGGCTGTCGCCGGCAAAGTGACAGCCTCTTTCCGCAAATAAGCGATTGCTTGTTCATAACTCACCGCCTCGGTTGCAAAAACATCCTGCCGCAGAAGAAGGGCACTCATGGCCAAGGCATGGGCGGGAATCAGATCTTTTCCTTTCACCTCGCCAACCGAAACGCCTGCCTGCACCACCCGCAAATGTTGTTTCATGGCAGCCAGTTCGGCTACGCATTGCTGAGGAAACGCGTGTATTTCAGCACCTTCTGCCGACAAGACGTACTTTCCGGCACACTCATCATTCAGCCATTTTCCGGCCGTTGCCATGTTTTCCTTGGAGACAGGCGAAGAAGAGGCTCCCCCACCTTTCTTACCTTTTTTTCCGGCGGATTTTCCTTTCGGAAACGAATAATAATCGGCATAACTGTCCTCCCCTGCCGTTTCCGGTTTGCGGAGTACGGACAAGAAAAAGCCTTCACCCTTCGTCTTATGCGGGAAAAAGTGATATACGGAATCCGATTCGCCGCACAGCAGATTTCCTGTGATATTCCACTCTTCCCGAATATCTACCGCCAACGATTCCGCCCCAAATTCCTGCTGAATCCAACGGACATTTTCTTCGTCCTCTTTCGTGTTATATGTACAGGTACTGTATATAAGAATGCCTCCGGCCTTCAGACTCGGCCAAACGTCCGCAATAATCCTCCGTTGCCGTTGCCAGCAAATTTCCACATTCTCCGGACTCCATTCTTCAACGGCCACCGGATCTTTACGGAACATCCCTTCGCCGGAGCAAGGCACATCTGTCAGAATAACGTCAAAGAAAGAAGGCAAAGCCGAAAAATCAGCCGGGTCGTTATTCGTAACCACCACATCCGGATGTCCCCATTTCGTCAGGTTCTCCGCCAAAATCTGCGACCGGTTCCGGATTACCTCGTTGGCAACCAGCAAACTACCTTCGGGCAACACACTACGAGCATGGGTCGATTTCCCTCCCGGAGCGGCACAAAGGTCGAGCATCACCACCGGCTTCGTGACATGCTGCCGGAGCACCTGTTCCACGAACATCGAAGAAGCCTCCTGCACATAATAACACCCTGCATGAAACAACGGGTCGAATGTAAAAGTGAGCCGTTCGTCGAGGTAGATTCCCTCCGAAGACCAGGGAGGTTGAACCGATAGAGCATTTTCCACTTTCAACCGATGAACTTTCAACCGATTCAGCCTAATGCTCACGGGAGGTTCCTGCTGCAAGGCGGAAACCAGTTTTTCGTATTCTTCGACGCCCAACAAAGCGCGGGTATATTCTGTAAAAGAAGCGGGTAAATTCATTTTCATTTATTAATTTGCGCAAATATCAAAAATATTTCGTCTCTTTGCAACTTTCTCGGATACTAACTGCGTCTAACAGACAAAGAAACAAATTAAAAAATAACAAATATGAAACAAATTCTAATAGCATTATTGCTCGCATTCACCACTTCGACAGTAATTAATGCACAAAAACAGAGTAGCATTGAGAAGGATTCTACCGAAAATGTGAAAGTGACCCTTTCGAAAAAGACAGACACCAAGGCGGATGAATCCAACACAACAGTGACGGTGATCGGTGTAGATACAACGGCGGGCAAGGACGCAAACAGTGTCAGCTCCTCCGGAAGCAGCCACGGAAAAGTTGGTTTTACCTTCGAATCGGATGACAACGACCTTCCCTTCGGCAACCTCAGCGACACGATCAGCGGAGGGATCCTGATCTCTATTATCGCAATCGTCGCCGTCTTCGGACTGCCCGTATTTATCTTGTTTGTAATCTTTTTCTTCCGCTACAAGAACCGGAAAGCCCGTTACCGCCTTGCCGAACAGGCCATTGCAGCCGGACAACCGCTGCCGGAAAACTTTATCCGCGAAAACCGGCCGGCCGACCAACGCTCACAAGGCATCAAAAACACCTTTACAGGGATCGGACTTTTCATCTTCCTCTGGGCGATCACCGGAGAGTTCGGAATCGGAGCAATCGGACTGCTTATCATGTTTATGGGCATCGGCCAATGGATAATAGGCAGCAAACAACAGAAAACAGATGATGTTGATCCTTTCCGGATGAACGTTTCCCGGAAAAGGGATATCGACACCCGGAACAATTCTGCTGCCAGAAACAATTTCGGTACCCGAAACGATCCCCCCACCGGAAACAATTTCGACACAGCCGCCCCTTCGGCAACGCAGCAGGAAGAAAGAAACGGAGAAAAGAGCGACGAAAATAAATGAGCCAAATCAACGATATATCGCTAGTCGCACAGGTCGTAGTGTTCAAAAACACTAGGGCCTTCGACCAGTTAGTGAAGAAATACCAGTCGCCCGTGCGGCGGTTCTTTCTCAACCTGACTTGCGGCGACAGCGAATTGAGTGACGATTTGGCGCAGGATACATTCATCAAGGCATATACCAATCTCTCTTCTTTCCACAACCTGTCGAGTTTCTCAACGTGGCTCTATCGCATTGCCTATAATGTTTTTTATGATTATATTCGCAGCCGGAAAGAAATGGCCGGCTTGGACACAACGGAAATAGATGCCATTAACAGTACCGAACAAGAAAACGTCGGGCAGAAAATGGATGTCTACCAGTCGCTCAAAACGCTAAAAGATGTGGAACGAACCTGCATCACCTTGTTTTATATGGAAGATTTAAGCATTGACAAGATCGCAGGTATTACCGGAATACCGGCAGGAACGGTGAAAAGCCACCTGTCGCGTGGAAAAGATAAATTAGCAACGTACTTAAAACAAAATGGTTATGACAGAAATAGACAATGATAAACTCTTGCGCGACTTCTTTACCGAAAACAGGCAGGAGGTAGCGGACAGGGGATTCAGTCGCCGTGTCATGCACCACCTACCCGACCGCAGCAATCGGCTGGCACGCATTTGGAACGCCTTCGTCATGGCTGTGGGAGCCGTACTTTTCGTCTCCTTAGGTGGACCGGAAGCTGCATGGGGAACGATTCGGGAGGTATTCATCGGCATGATTAATCATGGAACAACAAGTCTCGACCCGAAATCAATCATTATCGCAAGTGTAGTGCTACTGTTTATGGCTGCGAGAAAAGTAGCTTCATTGGCATAGGCGGTACGGAAATGTTAAGATGATACTATCGACTGTTTAATCAGTCCCCATTATTTTCCTCTTAATTTTTCCCTTACTAATAAAGCTATCCGAGTGTTAAACAATAATAAATCTACCCTTTGTCCCCGATTAGCCCAAACATAGATGTTGTATCTTTGTTGCTCTGTAAACTAAAATAGAGAGAAAAGTTTTGAAATTACGTATATTCATTTTATTCCTGTTCCTGCCTTTATTGCGTGCCCAGGCAAGCGTCATCGACAGTTTGATGACCCAACCCCGGGATTCTATCGGACTCACAAGTGATTCCCTTGTACTGCATTTTTTAGAGGAATCGGGTATACCTATCTCCGATAATAATAAAGTGAAACTGCTGAAAAGCGGGCGGGAAAAGTTTATCGACTTGTTTGAAGCAATCCGTCAGGCCAAGCACCACGTGCATCTGGAATATTTCAACTTCCGAAACGACTCTATCGCCAACGCCTTATTCGCCCTTCTCGCCGAAAAAGTAAAAGAAGGTGTCGAAGTGCGGGCAATGTTCGACGCTTTCGGCAACTGGTCGAACAACCAGCCGCTCAAAAAAAGACATCTCAAGAAAATCCGTGAACAAGGGATTGAAATCGTCAAGTTCGACCCGTTCACTTTCCCTTATATCAACCACGCCGCCCACCGCGACCACCGGAAGATTGTCGTAATCGACGGAGAAATTGCTTATACCGGCGGCATGAACATCGCCGACTATTACATCAATGGACTACCCAAAATCGGTACATGGCGCGATATGCACATGCGCATTGAAGGCGATGCGGTGAACGATTTGCAGGAGATTTTCCTTACAATCTGGAACAAGGAAACCAAGCAGAACATCGGTGGGGAAATTTATTTCCCTCAACATGAAGACAGTACAAATATCGTTGTCGCTATCGTAGACCGCACTCCGAAGAAAAACAGCCGTATGCTGAGCCATGCATACGCCATGTCGATCTACTCGGCACAAAAAAACGTACATATCGTCAATCCTTATTTCGTGCCGACTTCTTCTATCAAAAAAGCGCTCAACCGGACAATCGACCGGGGAGTGAACGTAACAATTATGGTTTCGTCCGCCTCCGACATCCCTTTCACGCCGGATGCCGCACTTTACAAGTTGCATAAGTTGATGAAACGGGGGGCAACAGTTTATATGTACAACGGAGGATTCCACCATTCTAAAATAATGATGATCGACGACTTGTTCTGCACCGTCGGCACCGCCAACCTGAACAGCCGCAGCCTCCGTTACGACTACGAGACGAACGCTTTCATCTTCGACAAGAAGACAACGGCGGAACTGAACACCATGTTCCGCAACGACATCGAGCACTGCACACAGTTGACACCGGAATTTTGGAAAAAGCGCTCGCCATGGAAGAAGTTCGTCGGCTGGTTTGCTAATTTATTCACGCCATTTTTGTAATTTTGCACAAAGAGGATGACTAAAAAGCCAATAGTATCCCAAACTCTCCTCCTTCCCGAAAGAGGGGATTGGAGAGGATACCGACTTTTAAGCACAGCCTTGCAAATGCATTAACGCTTTGATAATTTACTCATTATGAAACAATATCTCGATTTACTGAACCGTGTGTTGACTGAAGGCACGGAGAAAAGCGACCGCACCGGTACCGGAACGATCAGCGTGTTCGGTCACCAAATGCGCTTCAACCTCGACGACGGCTTTCCCTGTCTCACCACCAAGAAATTACATCTGAAATCAATCATATATGAATTGCTGTGGTTCCTCCAAGGAGACACGAACGTGAAATACCTGCAAGAACACGGTGTCCGCATCTGGAACGAATGGGCGGACGAAAACGGTGATCTGGGACATATCTACGGCTACCAATGGCGTTCGTGGCCCGACTACAACGGCGGATTCATCGACCAGATCAGCGAAGCGATAGAGACGATCAAACAAAATCCGGACTCACGCCGGATTATTGTCAGCGCATGGAACGTAGCGGATTTGAATAACATGAACCTCCCTCCCTGTCATGCGTTTTTCCAGTTCTACGTAGCGGACGGACGACTGAGCCTCCAACTTTACCAACGCAGCGCCGACATTTTCCTCGGCGTGCCTTTCAACATTGCTTCATACGCACTGTTGCTGCAAATGGTAGCGCAGGTGACGGGATTGAAGGCCGGAGACTTCGTTCATACATTCGGTGACGCACATATCTATCTGAATCATCTGGAACAGGTCAAACTGCAACTGTCCCGCGAACCGCGTCCGTTGCCGCAGATGAAAATCAACCCGGATGTGAAAAGTATCTTCGATTTCAAATTCGAGGATTTCGAACTGGTGAATTATGACCCGCATCCGCACATCGCAGGTGTGGTAGCAGTCTGACCCCGGCACGATGCAGACGGAAGAATATCAAACGAACTTAATCTGTATGAGTAAAATATCTATTATAGCGGCCGTAGACCGCCGCATGGCTATCGGATTCGAGAACAAACTCCTTTTCTGGTTGCCCAACGACTTGAAACGTTTCAAAGCACTGACCACGGGAAATACGATTGTTATGGGAAGAAAAACTTTCGAATCACTCCCCAAAGGCGCCCTGCCCAACCGCAGGAATGTCGTTCTGTCTTCAAATCCGGCTGCGGAATGTCCGGGAGCGGAAGTATTCCCTTCACTCGAAGCGGCTCTGCAAAGTTGCAAGGAGGATGAACACGTATATATCATCGGCGGCGCAAGTGTCTACCAACAGGCGCTTCCCTTTGCCGACGAACTTTGCCTGACGGAAATAGACAACACCGCACCGGAGGCTGACGCCTTTTTCCCCGAAATCTCGCCCGCCGTATGGCACGAAAAAAACAGAGAAGCTCATCCTGCGGATGAGAAACATCTCTGCTCGTATGCATTTGTTGATTACGTAAAAGCGTAAAAAACAATTATTACAACTTATTAATCTTCGTCTTCTACGTCGACCATAATCGGCATCTGCCGTTTAATGGCTTCGTGGAAGGAGATTAGCGTTTCGGTACGCGCCAACCCCAACGGTTGCAGCTTATCGTGGATAATGCTCAGCAAATGGTGGTTGTTCTTAGCATAAATCTTGATAAACATATCATATTTTCCGGTGGTGAAATGACATTCTACCACTTCCGGAATCGCTTCCAAGGCTTTTGTCACCGAATCAAAGGACTCGGGGTCCTTCAGATAAATGCCGATATAAGCGCAAGTCTCATATCCTATCTTTTCAGGGTCGATCACATATTCCGAACCCTTTAATATACCGAGATTAGTCAGCTTCTGAATGCGCTGATGAATGGCCGCGCCGGAAACGTTACAAGCTCTCGCTACTTCCAGAAAAGGAATACGCGCATTGCCGGCTATTAACTTCAGAATCTGCTCATCTAAACTATCTAATTGATGATGTCCCATATTTGAATCAAATTGTTTTAATCGACGAATCTTTTATGCAAAGTTAGCGATTTTCCGGCAACAAATACTATAATTTATTACTTTTATTTGCAGAAAGCGGATAAGTCAACAATAGTTTGTACCTTTGTGGAAAACATAAATATACTATTTATATGAAACAATTTTGCTGTACACTGCTTTTTTTCCTTGCCACTCTGACAAGCTACGCGCAAAATTTTGCGGACTTTTTTCAAGATAAAACACTACGAGTGGATTACATTTTCACCGGAGACGCCAACCGTCAGGCGATCTATCTGGACGAACTCTCACAACTGCCTTCCTGGGCCGGACGACAACACCATTTATCCGAACTTCCCTTGGCGGGAAACGGGCAAATTATCGTGAAAGACGTTGCCACCGGACAATGTATTTATAAAACATCCTTTTCTTCACTGTTTCAGGAATGGCTGTCGACCGATGAAGCCCGGACAACCGCCAAAGGATTCGAAAATACGTTTCTCCTGCCTTTTCCCAAGAAAACGGTAGAAGTAGAAATTACGTTATATTCGCCCCGTAAGGATGTTATGGCAAACTTCAAACATATTGTATCGCCCGAGGATATTTTAATCCACAAACGCGGCACATCGCACGTCACCCCGCATCGTTATATGTTGCAAAGCGGCAGCGAGAAAGACTGCATTGATGTCGC
>OHHE01000125.1_pt1 | contig 16508 bp, 8 predicted proteins | sample 1567971 | NCBI WGS metagenome assembly OHHE01 (sample SAMEA3879508, study PRJEB24766) | human gut metagenome | biome: human-associated habitat; feature: feces | place: USA | collected 1985/1987 | reverse complement strand
TCCACAATCACATCCTGCACAACCAGATCGCGCCCCGTAACTTCCAGGGAATGAAGTTGTTCAAGAATCAACCCCCTCACTATCTCCTTTATCGCGGAACGTTTGCGCAGAAGTCCGGCAAGATATTCGTCAGTCACTTTTTTTCCTCCGGCCTTTTCCGGTGAATAGAGCCTCTGCATCGCGCCGTGATAGACATCGCCCAGCATTCCGGCGTCCAGATCCTCGGAGACCTCGTTCTGCCTGCGGAGTCTCTTGACCGTGGCATAATAGAATTTCGCCGGACAGTCAAGGTAATTCTTCAGCGCCGAGGCCGAAAGTCTGGCATGCCTTACGGCCTCTACATCGGCCACAGTCTTAACTATCTCCTTAGGAGAGAAATCTCCGGCGGCGTTCGCCTTGACAAAACCGCGTTTTATCGGCACTCCGAAATGATACTCAAGCTGTTTGATGTAACGGCTTTCCTCCCCGTTCTTCATGCCTTCGGTCCTGGAATCATAAACCAACGTCACCTTCTCCGCCCTTTGGATGAGACGGTAGAAATAGTACGCCCAGACAGCGTCCTGAAACTCGTAAGTCGGCAGACCGAAGCCCTTGCGGAGCTCCGGCGGGATGAATGACGAGCTGACGTTCCGCCTCGGAAACATGCCCTCGTTGCAGGACAGGATCATAACTTGCTTGAAGTCCAATGCTCTGGTCTCCAACGGCCCCATGATCTGGAGACCTTTCAGAGGCTCCCCGTTGAACGGAATGGACACCGGGCCGAGAATCTGGTCGAGAAGCCGCACATAAGTCATCGGAAGGACCTCAAGACCGGCCGTCTGCAATTGGCTGATAGCATTGTATGTGGCCTTCGCGAACTCGAGCTCGATTGCCATGGAAGAATCCGCGGCCAGCTTTGGAGCAAGTCCTTTGATCAAGGTCTTCTGGTAGTCAGCGAAAGCCGAAATCTGTTCCTTGGATGCAGCTTTCGGATCAGTCACCGCCGGCCTGAACAAAAGATCAAAGACCGGAACCCCGGAAAGATCCTCCTGGGGGATGTAGTACTTCATGCCATCCTTGATCGCCTTGATTCTGTTCCTCACAGCCGCGTCCCCTTGAGTCACCTTTCTGAATATGCTTGAAGAGAACAATGACCAGACCTGATTGTGGTAATAGAACCATTTCCCGTCTTTCTTCCTCAGATGCATCTGCATGGCCGAGACCAAAGTCATGAAATCAAAGAACGCGCTGTTCCTCATCGGATAGCCCATAGTGACGTTTATGTCCTTGATCTCCTCCGGGATGGAGTTCAACACAGGAATCAGCAAGGCCTCGTCCGGAAGCACGACCGCGCATCTCTCATCCTTGACAACAGACGGAATCAGTTTTGTCTGGCCTACCGAGGACGGGACGCTTATCACCTCAATCTCAGGGATTTTCAGTCCTTCCAAATCCATCTCGAAAGCCTGCGGGAAATCCTGGACATTCCTGGACATGAAGAAGGAGGACTTGTTAAGCGGATTTCTCACCATCTCTCCTGAATAGTCCCAGCAGAACTCCGCGATTCCGGCGTCCCGCATCCGCCTCATGACCTTTTTCTCGCACTCGTTCAAGGCGTTGAGACCCACGAAGACATATTCATCCACATCTCCGAACGCGGCTTTCAGCACATCCACCGCCGACTCCGAGTCAAGCCGCGCCGCCAGGCTTCGGTAAACCATTCCCTCGTACGCCAGCCCTTTGCCGGAAAGCCTCTTCCGGAAATCATTGTAAAGCGGCAGAAGAATATTCCAGATCTGCAGGAAGCGCTCCTTCACATTCGGATTGTCCGAGTTCAGGTTCACCGTCAGCCGCCCATCGCTGCTGAAATGGCTGATGAAGCTCTCGATCGCCTTCCGCTGGTTCTCAGTGAGGTATGAATATGAATCCTGAATCTCCTTGAACTCAGCTATGTTGGCGAACAGCTTCGCCGGATCGACCAGATATTTGTCAACATCATCGAAATCCCCCAAGATCACGTCTCCCCAGAAGATGAACTCGTCCAGAGTCTCATGCTTAGGGTTAAGATCCTTGTAGCACTCGTACAGATCCAACAGCAGGTTCACCCTGTCCGCCGGCTTGTCCCCCGATATTCTAAAAAAGAAATCATTGATCGTCAGCATCTTCGGAGCCACAATCGGGGTCCCGACCTCCTTCACGGCCTCGCCGAGGTACTTAGTGAAGAATACCTGGCTGCGCCTGTTCGGGAATATGAAGCAGGTCTTTGAGATCCCGCCCGGTGCCATATAGTGATCCGCCACTTGTTTAAGGAATGGTGTCATATCGGTAAGTTTTAACGAATATAGCAAATATATTTCTTGTGGCAAAGATAACCCGAGTTTGTGCCATAACTCTTCACAAACGGAAATATTTTCATAGTTTTTTCAAATATCGGATGTCAAATCCACGACCATCCCTGCCTTCTTTAGCGGCCCATAAACCTGACGGTCATTTCAGAAGCGAACTCTTCGCCGTCAGTCGTTCTGTGGGCGCCCTGGGCCGGATAGCGCCTGTAATATTTAGCATAATTCTGATTGTCCCAGATGTGCATCTTGGCGAGAGCATCGTCGCCTCCAGCAGTGATGGTGGAAGTCACATAGACTTCAATGGAATTGGCGTCATACCAGGCCCGGTATTCCTTTTTGCCCACAGCTTCCAGCTTGTTCCCACCGGCTGCATCGAAACTTACGGTCTTCATATCTTCGTTGCAGCCTTTCTCCGCCACGCAACGGCCTATGCAGCATATTCCGAAATACCAGTAGAAGTCAATGGCATCCTTCATTATCAGACGATTGACAGTGCGGTACCCTCCATTCTCAAAGATGGTTTCCTTAATATGTTCGGCCACGACGTGATGGTCGGACAGTTGAGCCTGTCCGTTGACTTTCAGAGCGGTCTTGTGCATAGATGATTTCTGCACATAACGGAAGTCGTCACATATTGTCCAGTCAAACGATGCCGTGAGATTATCCGCTGACAGATCCTTGTCTCCGACATAAAAAACGACTCCGTGGTCGTCACCCAAGTCGATTCTCTCATCTCCGTGGAAACCACCGGTAAAATCGTAGGTGTCGATATGAGTCTTTCCCTGAACATTCAGGTTTTCTCCGTAGTCTTTGAACACACTCTCGTTCTCGCCGTTGGTGAGAATCTTGTCCAATTCGTTGGTCATCACACGGGTAGTTGGATCGAAACGGCCTTGATATGCCCAGTCTACGCGCCATAGATCCATATACTGCGATTCCGAATGGTCACAGTAATGATTAAGCCGGAACACGTACCAGACACTCTTCTTGTATTCATCCTTGACAGCAACATTGAAGAATTCTTCGGAGCCATTCCTCTCGAACCTCACCATACAGTCCGCCGCCTCATACGGGTTCACGTCCTCCGGGACATTATTCTTATGACAGGAGCAGCAGGTGGCGAGCACCGCAAAAACAGCCATCAAAAACAAGTCTGCTTTCATCAATTTCAATAAAATCATTAGACAGAATATCCAAACATAGCCGCATAGAGCGGCATTCTCATAAATAACGAGGAGACGGGAAATACGAAACTTATGCCCGTCCCCTCATATTGATTAACTTTCAGACGAGACTATCTGGATGCCTTGTCTACGATACATCTTACCGCAGCCGCGTTCTTACGGTCGAATGATGCGATTCTGACAACTTTCTTTTCTGTACCGTGGCTGTTGGTCGTGTTGAAAAGTCCCTGTCCTTGGGAATCGCCGGCGATGTTGGACCAGATGAATCCTTCCTTGGACGCTCCGGCGTTGCCGGCCACTCCCATACCGATATTCTCTGGCCTGTACTGGATCTTTCCGGTAGCGTCCTTTGCGGTCTGACGGCCTTGGTCAAGCAGAACGAGGTCACCGATTCTCGCGTGAGGATATCCAACCGCGCCGTCATTGTACTGCGCGGAAGAGGCAAGTGCGGCAACCGCATTGAGGGCCGGCAGGGAAGCCACTCTCCATCCCTTAGGGCAAGGGTCATAGATAGACTTGATACCTTCTTCCTTATTGTTGACCTCACCCCAAAGGTCCCTGTAGGTTTCTGTTGACCAATCTGGAAGAGCGGTCACATCTCCAGGATAAGCGACTAGCGCGTGAGGATTCTCAAGGGCGGTCTTTAGTGTCACCGGTCCTGTTATCGCCGGAATATTTCCTTTCTTGTCCCCGTCAATCATATCCAGAGACCAGTAAGTGGTCCAGAACATTGGTGTAGGACGGCCCCACTGATAATAGTGAAGCATCCGGTAAATCGGATCCGGGTTGTTTCCAGACTTATTCGCTGTCCAAGTCTCCATATTCGTCGTAGGCTGGCCGATGTCCATTGGAGCGAACTTGTATTTACCGACTGTCACAGGATCGAGTTTGGTGCCGTCAGCGGCGATATTCCAGAAAGTCCACGCCCAAAGAACCTTGCCCGTGGCATCCTTCATCAAGAGAATCGGTGCTCCGGCAAAGGCTCCGGTGTTGGTGACCGTCACCTTATATTCAGAAGTGTTAGGAGTGACTGTGAACTTGTCGTTTATGACAACACCGGAGGCCTCGTAACCGGCAATGCGGGATGTGTAAAGATTGCCGTTCTTAAGTTTGGCCCACTCGAAAGTCACGTTCTCTGGCTTTGCCAACGCCGCCTTCGCGAAATTACCGCGCGCACGGTAATCAATCTCCACCGTCTCTGGGATATCCGCGTTAGGGGCAAGTGTGGCGCCTGTGTATGTCCCACCTTTGTACTGGATGAAATAGGTGTTGGCTTCACCGTATGCCACGCCGTCACCAGCGATATAACGGCTGTCCTCGGCGCAGTACCAATCGCCTGCGTCATTGTCGCTGACCTTAAGGTTGGAAAGGTCGATGGTCGTGGTCTTTCCGGCCTCGAACTTCAGACCGGTCTGCCTTGTCGGGATTGTTACCTTCTTACCGTCGCTCTCATCGACAAGCTCGACAACGACCCAGACTTCCTTATTTGAATAATCGGCTGCAAGAATGTTAAGATAAAGGTTCTGTTCCTTGGCCGAAGACAGGGTCACAGGGTTGACGACATCTACGGACACCTGGCTCAACTCACTTCCGCTGATAGGAGTGATTGTCATCGTGTTCACGTTGATGTCGAAGTCGCCAGCGATCGGAGTGTCAGACTCGTCGAAGACAGTGACTTTTGAAGGCGCATAGTTTGCGAGTTCTGTGGAAGTTATCTTCACCTGCGCCAAGGCCGTGACTGGATTCAGCTCGAACTTGAAAGTCTCGTCCACACCAGGAATGCCGGTCGCATATCCTACGGCGAAACAGTCTGAAGCCACATTCGGAGCCGACTGAGTCTGCTTGTCACCTACGCTGAGGCCCATAATAGTGCCGTTCGCGAAAGCGAGTTCCGAATTGAAAGGAGAATAGATCATAAACTTGTTCTCACCCTGCACGAGATCAAGTCCCGGGGTGTTGAACAGAGCGACGGCCTTGCCCTCATATTCAGAAGGGGTGTAGTTGTTAAGGTTCTCGCCGGTCTCCGGATCAATGTTAGGAGTGGTGTCGGCCCATCCGACAATCTTGCATTCCTTGTTGAGGATGCGCAGGTCAGACTGAGCGGAATACAATCCGACCACAGAGTTGGTCTTCCACGTGAATCCTTCTGTTCACCGTACCCTCAAGCACATAAGAGGTTCCGGCTTCCGGAACCGGGTAGCTCGGTGCCTTGTCTTTCTCGCAGGCAATCACCGCAAAAAGGGCGGCAGATAAAATCAGATACTTTTTCATTGCATTATTAATTAGATGTTTAGTAATATTAAATTTTCTGATATTGATTATTCTCATCAGGGACGGATTACTACCATCCGGCGTTCTGTTCAAGGTTCTTGTTGACACCTCGCTGTTCCTCGGAAATCGGAAGCCAGATCTTGTGCGCCGCATCCTTCTTGCTCATATTCCCGCGCAGGGTAGGAATGCCGAGTTTAATATAGCCTCCGGTCTGGTAGTTAAGGTATTTCGGATCGATGTAGTCCGGGTCTTCCGGATCAAGTTCCGTGTTGGCCCACTTCTCGACGACCTTCTCTTCGTCAAGACTTTCTATGTTGTCCAATAGGCGGTTATACCGGATGAGATCCCACTTGCGGGAGAACTCGAAGATGAGTTCGCGCTCACGGCTTTCAAGCAGTTCCTCTCGGAAATCGTCCTTATGGTAATATGCCTTCAGCTCATCGAACAACACATCATCATCCCCACAGGCACGCTGAAGCACTTTGTTCATCCATTGTCTTGCGTTTGTCTCATCGCCGTCGGCATAGTAGAGAGCCTCGGCATACATCAAATAGACATCGGCGAGACGCATAAGAGGTATCGACATAGCGTGCTGCTGGTAGCTGTGCTGCATTTCATCGGCATTGCAGAGCCTGAACTTTCCGGCGCACATCTGCATTCCGGACACCGGGAGATAGGTCTGGGTTTCGCTGTCATAGAGAGGATGGATGACCTTCTCCGACGCACCGTCCTTGCCGGCCACAGTCACCATAGTCTTAGGAGGGTTGGGATTATAGTACGTATATCCGTCCACCTTGACCTCCGTCTTTCCATCGTGCATACGCCCCGTTATGTTGTGGTCACGCCGAGGATCCTTCGGGCTGTACATATAGAATGCGCGCGGAGTCGGCACGAAACGGCCTCCATAGACTGTCGGAGAGCCGGAATTATTGGACGGGGACGGCAGATAGAAGCTGTTCGGCCAGTAACCTTCGGAACCGGAAAGCGGCTGTTCGGCCAGCAGAAGGCATTCCTGATACTGCTGAGCCTTTGTCGTCTCGCGGAAAAGATTGGTGTAATCAGCTATGATCCTGTAGGAAGAATGCTCCACAATGTCCGCGCAAGCCTCCTTTGACTTTTTCCACATAGCAGCCTCATCCACAAAAGAGAAGTCGTTCAGCGGCTGCCTGTCAAGAAGATCAGCGCCGGTGCCGTTCGCCTTGCAGGCGGCGAGATAGTTGCAGATACGCGCGATGTAGGCAGCGGCAGTATATTTGTTGGCCGATGATGTCTGAAGAATCCCCACCTCGTTCAAGTGCGCATAGGCATAATCCAAATCATTGAATATGAACCCATAGACTTCCTTGAGCGAAGCACGCGGCTCCTGGCCGTCGGACTCGAAACTCTCGACAATCGGCACGCCTCCGAAATTCCAGGCAAGATGATAATAGAAAAACGCCCTTAGGAAACGAGTTTCCGCCATGTACTGAATGCGTGTCTCTTCACTCATATCAATATTCTTAATATAGTGAAGGATGGTATTGCACCGATTGATGCCGGTGTACATAACTTTCCACACATCCCTGACGCAACGGGTACTCTCGTTATAGTTACCCCACGTCATCTCAAGCCCCTCGTCGGAAGAAGATGTCGCCGCCACCATATCGTCTGAAGGAGAGTTCATTATGTATATCAATCCCTGGCCGTAGCTGCCTCTCTGCACATACGACGCGCCAGGTATCTTATGACCGTTTATCACTTCATAGCAGGACGTGAGGGCCATATACATCGACCTTTCCGAAGTGTAGAAATTCTCAGGCGAAGTCTGCGAATATGGATACTGGTCCAGAAACTTCGCGTGTTCGCAGGATGCCGCCGCAAACGCGGTAAGTACAGCGGCCGTCATATATTTGATCGTCTTTCTCATTTTCAAACCATTTTAGAATGTCATACCTATTCCGAAAGTGAATGTCCTTGCCTTTGGATATGAAAGCCTGTCGAAACCGGTGAACAGAGGATTGGAAGAACTTACATCCGGATCCATTCCGCTGTACTTTGTGAGGACGAACAGGTTATCAGCGTTGAAACTCAGCTTTATGCCTGAAATCTTCGCCTTGCGCAACCTCGGATTGTCGAATGTGTAGCCCAAGGAAAGGTTCTTTAGCCTGACGAAGGAGCCGTCCTCCACATAATATGAAGACACCCAAGTGTTTGTCTGATTCAGAAGCCTTGAATATGTGTTGGAAGGGTTATCCGTTGTCCATCGACCGTGCCACGCGTCTTTCGTCAGATTGTTGAACTGTGTCCCTCCGCTCTGCCCGGACTCGGACCGCAGTTTGAACTCGTTCATTATGTCCCTGCCGAAAACGCCCTCGAAAAAGAACGAGAGTTCCACTCCGAAGATATTGAAAGTGTTTCCGAGCCCCATAGTGAAATCAGGGTTCGAATCGCTGATCACCGTCTTGTCCGCCACAGTGATCTCGTTGTCTCCGTCAAGATCACGGTACTTGCGGTCACCCGGCTGCACCGTAACGGAATTGATCCTTGTCACACCATCCTTGAGTTCATATTTGTAATTGTCGTAGTTCCCTTCGGTCACGATGGTCTCGGCGGAGAACTGGCGGCCGTTCCTGTCAACCGCCCAGAACTCATCGAGCTGGTAGTTGCCGTCGGCGACATAGCCGTAGCCTATCCCGATAGGCTGTCCGACCATAATTCTGGAAATATCGTTCGCGAGCTGACCGTGGGCGATGTTGACGCTGGTGTAGTCAATGCCGCCGATGTCAAGAACCTTGTTGCGTGAAAGGTCGAATGTGACGCTCGTGGACCAAGAGAAATCGCGCCTGTTGATGTTGTGGGTGTTGAGACTGAACTCGAATCCCTTGTTCTCGACACGTCCGAGGTTCTGCCATTGCTCCACGAAACCGGTCTGGGCAGGCAATGTGGCGCGGTAAAGCATATCCCTGGTGTCCTTGTAATAAACATCGGCGAGGAAATCTATCCTGTTCTTGAACAGGCTGACATCCAGCCCGAGGTCATACTGGTAGGTGGTCTCCCATTTCAGTCTGGTGTTCGCCGAGCTTGACGGTGCCATACCCATAACTTCGGTACCGTTGACAGCATAGTAGTTTGTGGTCATAAGCGCCATTGTCGCATAGTTGGAAATCCTGTCGTTTCCGGACGCACCGAAACTTGCCCTGATCTTGAACTGGTCCAGCCACGTCGCGTCTTTCATAAACTCCTCCTCGGACAGTCTCCAGGCAAGCGCCACGGACGGGAAATATCCAACACGGCTGCCTGGCATAAACTTGGACGAGCCATCAGCGCGCATATTGAATGACGCGTAGTAACGCTGTTTGTAGTTATATTCAACCCTGCCGAACATTGACATCATCGTGCTCATCGCCACGTTTTCCGACGGAGCTTCCTGAATGCCGCCCTTGCTGATGTCGAACACGCCAGTGGAGTCGTTCTCAAAATCGTATGCCCCGATCATCAGGTTCTCGTTTCTGTACGCGCTCATCTCCACGCCGAGCATCGCATTGAGATTATGGGCATTGTTCCACGTCTTCTTGTAGGTGAGGGTCGCCGAAGTGTTCCATCCATAGGTATCGACAGTCTTGATTCTTCCGTATCCGTTCTTGGAGAAACCCCACAGACTGTTGGCGGTGTAGAATTCCATACCTTTGGAGTTGGATGTGTTCCCGGATGCCTGTGCCCTGAATGTCAGCCCCTTGATGATTTCCCAATCGACATAGGCGTTGCCTGAGACACGTGAATACACGGTTCTGCGGTAGGTTTCATCAGTGACGCAGTCAAGCAGCGAATATGATCCCATATTGTCAGTGTCGCTGTCCGTGTAGAAATTTATCGGACGCCTGAGATAGATGAGCTGGATAAGGCCACTGTTGCCGAGTTCACCGCCGCTGGAAGACACAGCTCCGTTCGATATGGTGCGCCCGTAGTTGACTGAAGCTCCGACTTTCACATTCTCGCTTACTTTGTGGTCAACCTTGATCCGTCCGGTGTAACGCTGGAAATCATTGTTCACGATAAGGCCGTCCTGATTGAGGTAACCGAGACTGAACAGCATCTGGGTATTCCTGTTGGCTATGGCATTGACGGACAGATTGTAGTCTTGAGTGACAGCAGTCCTGTACATTATCTTCTGCCAGTCGCTGTAGCCGTACTGACTTGCATCTTTGGGCGTGTCGCTGACACCATCGCCGTCTGTATCGATGCCGTAATCCAGATAGCCATAGTCTTTTCTCGCGAAGCGATAGTTGACATATTCCTGAGCGTCAAGCATATCGATATGCTTCGGCACTTTGGATATTCCTATGGAGGAATTGAAATTGACAATGGTCTTGTCAGCCGTTCCTTTCGCACCGCTTTTCGTTGTGATGATAATGACTCCGTTAGCGCCTCTCGCACCGTAAATGGCTGTCGCCGTGGCATCCTTGAGCACCTCGATGGACTCAATGTCGTTCGGATTGAGGAATGACATCGGGTCGAATGTGCCCGAGCCAGTGGATGACGTTGTCGCAATTTCTCCCGAGGATATGTCCATCTGCATCCCGTCAATGACGAAAAGAGGTGTGGTTCCCGCATTGATGGAGTTGTTGCCCCTGATCTTGATATTGAACCCTGAGCCTGGCTCTCCGGACTGGGATGTGATGCTGAGGCCTGCCACGTGTCCCTGTAGGGCACCGACAACATTCCGGCTGCCTGTCCTGGACAGTTCATCCGCCTTGACTGAACTCACCGAGCCAGTAAGGTCACGGCGCGAAAGCGAGCCGTAACCGATGACCACCGCATCATCGAGCACAAGGTCATCGTCGCCAAGTCTAATGTCTATCACAGTCTGCTTATCGACTTTCACCTCCTCGTTCTTCATTCCGATGGAGGAGAACCGGAGTGTCCCGCCGGCAATCTTCTTTATGCTGTAGCGGCCGTCAATGTCAGTGACCACGCCGACATTGGTTCCGACGTATGTGACACCAGCGCCTATAAGCGGTTCATTGCCGAGGTCCGTGACTTTCCCCGTTATAACCTCCTGCGCGAAGGCTGCGACAGGGAACGACAGAATCGCTAAAAGCAACGTTATCTTAGATAAGATCTTCATAATATTGAAAATGAAAAAATATAACTCTAATATTCACCTAATCGAAGTTTATGTCCGAGCAGTTCGTCTTGATTCTCCATACTGCATCGTTCAGAGAGGTGATTCTTCTGCCGAGATAGTTGAATCCCTTGAACGAGACATTGGAGACATTATGATCTCCGTCATATCCCTGGATCACGCAGTCTCCCCTGCCTGTACGCACATTCATAACGTTGATGTTTGAATATATCACGTCACGGATCTTTCCCGGTGAATATGTCAGTTTGTCGCCATTCTCATCGAAGCCGATGTTGTAGCTGTGCTTCAGACAGGCAAGATAGATTGAAAACTCCAAAGCATCCTCGATGTAAGCGTTTTCGTAGGTCACGTTCGAGATTGTCCCCGCCGCACCGTTATGGATACTCAAAGCCGCCCTCCTCATCTCGTTCCCGTCAGTGCCCGTGCCTGAATGGATCGCATAGATGTCTTTGTAATGCACGTTCTTTATGTCAAGCTGGGTCTCGTAACCTATCTCGAAAGTGTTTCCGGCATCAACGTTCCACCCTATGCAGTCTTCGTAGTAAATGCCGTCCACATCATCGCCCTTAAGCTTGAATTTCTGCGATTTGAGGCAATACACATCATCGTGGCCGCGCATAAAACATTTGGACACGTGTACGTTGACTCCTCCTATTATGTCCATAGAGTCGTTGTTGGTCTTGACCCCCTTGGCACTGTTCAATCCTATGGTCTTGACATTGGTGATGTCGGAATTGTGGCAGTTGGTGTAAAGCGAAGACCAGCCACCATCGGCGAACAGGTTGGTGAAATCGCTGAACCGAGAGTTCGCGCATCTGCAGAACGCTATACCGAACGGCTGATAGAACTCACCGTATCTGCCAGGATAGCCAGTAGCGTCGATGAACCCACCGCCGTGAATATTCACTCCATCCAGATCGACTCCGAGTATATTGCCTTTGACATAAGTCCCCGGCTCAAGATACACTTCCTTGCAATTCACGTCAAGAACCAGATGGCCGGCATCATAGACTTTACCAGCCTCGAAATATTTGATTGAATGGTCACTCTTGGACGGTTTCTCCTTGTCAATGGGATTCGCGAATATAAAGAGTGGCTGTTCCAAATCATCATTAATTTCCACAGACACACGGTCATATTTATGAAGATCAATGACAAGGCGGCCGTTGTCGATCCTGTAATTGTAGTTCTTTCCCAACGGACGGACCACAGCCTTTTCGACCCTGCCGCTCTGCAGCGACACCTCAACCTTTACGGTTCCTTCATCGACACCGAACCAAGCGAGATGCGGTTCGTATGTCGGGAATACTTTGATGAACTCTCCGGCCACTTTCACCGCATACAGCTGCGACTCAGGAACCCTCGGAGAGAAGTTGTAATATTCAACATCGTCAGTGTATTCCACATCAGGCTGAGTCACTTCCGTCTTGTTTCCTGAACAGGAAGAGCAAGCCACATGCGCCATAATAGCCATAGATATAATGCCAATATACAAGGTTTTCATACTTAATTAGTTTTAATGTATTTACTTATGGGAATGCCGTCAGCGGACCGTGCATTCGGCGTTGGACCAGGTAGTGAAAAAAGACTTGACATTGTCTTTGGTGAACTTCACTCCTTCCTGAACCACATTGTCGAAGACCACTCCCGTAATTTTGTGGTCGCTGTCATAGCCCATCAGCACATTCCCGCAAGGAGATTTCTTCAGCAAGGTCACATTCCTGAGTGTCACACCATCGCAGGTCCCCGGAGAATATGTCACCCCGGTTCCGAGATCCTTGACATAAGACTTGCGGATGTCAAGATGGATGCCGTACTCCTTGCAGTCTTCCAGAACGATGTTCTCGAACAGGATGTCGGAAATATGGCCGCCGGCACAGTGGTGTATGCTGAGCCCACCTCGGGATAACGTATTGTCTGTTCCACGGCCTGCGCTGTGTATGCTTTGACAATTCCGATATGTGACACCGGAAATGTTCTCATTGGTCTCGGCCCCAACAACGAACGAATTACCGCTCAGATAGTTCCAAGCCATGCAGTCCTCGAACAGCACGTTCTTGACCTCTCCCTTGTAAGTCCATTTCTGCGACTTGATGCAGAACACATCGTCGTGCGCGTAGCCGAAACATCCTTTCACAGTCACATTCCGACATCCGAGAATGTCCAGAGCATCGTTCTCGCAGCCGGTCTTATTGTTCGGATTCTCGACAGCGACCACTTTGTAGTTGGAAATGTTCACATTGTCTGATTCCGAGATGAAGGTGCTCCAATTGATGTCATTCAGAAGGACTATGTCCTCTATCCTGAGATTGTCCGTCCTCTGGAACTGGATGCCGCGGGCATCTATTCCCCTGGCATCAAGGATTCCGCAGCCTTTCACAGTAACATCAGGAGCATCCAGTGCCCTGAGCACGCTCTTGACCACAGCGCCGCCCTCGATGTAAAGTGTCTGCCCGGATTTTAGGGTCAGTGTCTTGAGGTCTGTCACTGTGCCGGCCTCGCAATACAGGACATTCGGATCCTCCTTCGACGGCTTGCCAGCCTCCAACGGGTTGGCAAAAAGGAAAAGGTCACAGTCTTCCGATCCGTTTATCTCCACGACGGCCTTGTCTCCAGGCGACATCACGACAGTGACCGCCTCACGCGAAGTGACATAACGCCAGTCCTTTGATTTCGGAAGGATTTCCGCCTTGTCGATGAAGTCAGCATTGTAAGTCACCTTGACGGCAACGGGGTCGTCGCAGCCGAAAGCGCAGACCTGATGTTCCTTGGTCGGGATTACAGTCGCCTTTCCTCCGGCGACTTCAACCGTATAATGCACAGACGGACGAATCTGATTGGAATACGAATACAGCTCCACGGAAGCATCCGGCAGATCAGCGAACGGATCTGAAGGCACATTTTTCATACTCTCTCCCGAACAACCATTGGTGCCCATAAGCCCGAGTGGCAACAGGATGAACTTAATAAAGCTCTTATTCATAGACTTTTAATTATTATAATTTAATGACATCACTCTCCAGAGAAATAATGGTCGCGGATCCTTTGGTTACGGCCACACGGATCTCGCTGGCACCGACAGACTCAAAAGTATAGACTTGCCGCTCCGTTTTGTCAGCAGTTGATACCTGTCCCCGATAAACAGGCAGGAACTGCCCGCCGCCATTGGTCCACAGGATTTCGAAAGAGCAGTCTGTTCCAGCCCCCCAATTGATTCCAAGCGAACCTATCATCTTCCCTTCCGCAACAGACACTGTGGCATCCTCGCTCACGCCGATCTTGGCGGGGAAAGTCGTCTTGACGTATGAGGCATCATCGGGATATGTGACGTGTGCTGTGTCGCCGCCGTCATCCACAAGCAGCTTCTCACTGAGTCTTATGTCTTTTGAGGACGCGCCTATCATAATCTCGAACTCGCCCGGTTCCACAATACGTCGGAAATCCACATCCAGAAGGCCGAGATCCTTTGGAGCAAGGGTGAAACTTACTTCCTTCGACTCTCCCGGTTCAAGGCTTACTCGTTCAAACCCACGCAACACCTTTTCATAGACCGTGATGGAACTCAGTACGTCACGAATATAAAGCTGAACCACTTCATCGCCCTTGCGGGAGCCGGTATTCCTCAGAGTGAACGACACTTCCACGCTGTCAGACGGAGAAATGGTCTTGGAAGACAGTTTCAACGATGAATATTCAAAAGTCGTGTAACTCAAGCCATAGCCGAAATCATACAGCGCTCCGTGCACTCTGGACTGCCGTCCCTGCGGGCCTACTCCATTCCCCCCATCCACCTGCGAGTTTGGCTTGCAAGGGAAGTTGAAAGGGATCTGGCCGACAGTTCTCGGGAATGTGACCGTAAGCTTGCCGCCGGGGTTGTAGTCACCTAATATTACATCCGCCACCGCCGTCCCTCCGTGAGAGCCGGGATACCACGCTTCAAGAATGGCGGGAATATGTTCGTCCGCCCAGTTGATGGAAAGCGGCCGTCCGTTGATGAGCACCAACACTACAGGTTTTCCCGTGGCCGCCAGTTTCTTCAGAAGCAGTTCCTGATGTCCCGGCAGATCCAGACTGGTGCGGCTCTTGTTCTCACCGCAGGTGCGCTGTCCGCCACCGAGAACCGCTATCACGGCATCTGCCTTGCGGGCAAGCTTCACCGCATCGTTCATCTGGCGAAGTTCCTCTTTCGTAGGTTTGGAAGGGAATATTTCAGAATCCGGCCAATTCTCATCAACAAGCTCGCATCCCTTGGCGTAGAGAATCCGCCCCTTGCCTTTCAGGGCCTCCTCCAGCCCTTTGCGGACAGAGACCGACGCTGTCGCTAGAGGCCCGTAATGTGTCTGGGCGAAAGAGACCTCGTCCGCATTCGGACCGACAACCGCAAGAGTACGTATCTTGTCCTTGTCCAAAGGCAGCAGGTTTCCCTCGTTTTTAAGCAGCACTATGCTTTCGCGTGACGCGCGAAGGGCCACTTCGTTATTGGCAGGACCGTCCACTTCGCGGTCAGCCTCCTCATAGTCATTCTGGTATGGATGATCGAACAGTCCGACGAGGAATTTCACCCTTAATATATCACGGACACGCTCGTCAATGACAGACATCGGAAGCGTCCCCTCCGTCACAAGTTCACGCAGCGGCAGCACATAACTGTCAGGTGTACGGAAGGTGCATCGGACATTCAGCCCGGCCTCCACCGCCTGACGCACGGACTCCTTCATATTCGCCGAAACGTGATGCTTGCTATGCAGATATTCCACCGCATCACTGTCGCTCACCACATAGCCCTTGAATCCCAAATCATTCCTGAGACGATCCGTGAGCCAATACTGGCTGCCCTGAACCGGGATGCCGTCGTAGTCGTTGTAGGAGCTCATCACTCCCAGCAGGCCGGTTCTTCCTATCACTTCACGCCAAGGGTATATATGTATGTTTTCCACTTCGTGGGGAGCCATCTGAGGATCCACCCTCGCCATACCTTCGCGCCCACCCTTGTTGTTGGAGTATGCGACGAAATGCTTGCCTGTGGCAGCCACTTGATAATCCGTCTGCATACCGGAAGCCATTTGCACTCCAAGTTCCGCCACCAGATAAGGGGACTCTCCATAGACTTCTTCATAACGTCCCCATCGCTGGTCTCTGCCCACATCCAGAATCGGGGCATAGACATTGGTATATCCCAACAGCCTTGCCTCCCGGCCGGTAATCCTGCCGATCTCGTGCACCAATTCCTTGTCCCAAGTGTGTCCTATGCCCAACTGAGTGGGGAAATTTGTCGCGCGATATGCCTCGACACCGCGGATTCCCTCATTGGTGAAATCCACGGGAATCCCCAGACGGGTTTCCTCTATAAAGAAACGCTGCACGATATTGAGCGCCTTCGCATGTTTCGAAGCCGGCCATAGCCATTCGCTGTCAGTGAGCGGCAGCCCCCAATTGCGGAACGAGGTTTTCCTTGGTGTTTCACCTGGTTTTTGTACGTTTATAATAGGATTATGTACTATGTTTTTGCAGATAAACAACTGAGAAATAATTTTTTTCAAGACATATTTTGCCAAGTTCGTTTTCTAAGAAAAACGCTTCTGCCTTCTCCAAGTCATAATTAAAACA
>OHHE01000118.1_pt1 | contig 16858 bp, 12 predicted proteins | sample 1567971 | NCBI WGS metagenome assembly OHHE01 (sample SAMEA3879508, study PRJEB24766) | human gut metagenome | biome: human-associated habitat; feature: feces | place: USA | collected 1985/1987 | reverse complement strand
AAACATTCTTTTCAAAAGAACAGCAAAAAAACTTCAAGTTTTTCTTGCGTAGAAACATAGAATGCACACCCTCAATCATATCGGACGGCTTCCGCCGTCCGCTATATCTGTCCTGCCTCCACCTGCCTTACGATGCGTTCCGTGTATCTGTCCACTCCCTCCGGGTCGTATTTCTTTGTCAGCGAGGCGCCGAAGAGTGATGCAAAAGCTTGGTAGAAGCCGGCTCGGATGGGACCTAAGAAAGCCTGGATGAGCTGGTAAGACGACGAGTTGCACTCACGATAGACCAGCTTGATGAGCAGTTTGCCCTGCGAATAGGTCAGCTTCTTCATGCGCGGCGTATACTCCTTGCGTATACCCTTCTCTACGCGCTTCATGTGTTCGTCCTTCGATTTCTTGTCGGGCAGCGTCTGCAGATATTCGTATGTCTCCACGATGATGGAGTTCACCTCCTTGGCTATTGGCAGCACCTTCTTGATGTTGGCCACCAGTCGGTTGTAAGCCTGTCGCTGCTTCTCGTTCTTGAACGTCAGTTTGGGGTAGACATAGAGCGTGTTAAGCTCCACGTACTGTATGCTGTCATTATCGACAAGCGCCTTGCCCACCTTCACCATTGGCACGAAAACAGGCGAGTCGGTTGTCTCCTCGTTTTCTTCAGAAGTGATTTCGCCTTGAGCAGCCACCGTCATACAAGCCGTGAAGAGCAGCATGACGGTCATCGTCAGTATGGTATTTATTCGTTTGAGCATAGCTATTTTTTTAAAATTGACGTGCGGAAGAGGCTTAGAACACCATTGCCACGTTCACTCCTGCCGTCCTGTCCTGATAATACGGCATGCCGAAGAAAGCCGTGCGCTTCATGCGATTCTCTCTTTTCTTCTCGCGGAAAATCTTAGGATAGAGCCAGTAAGCGAACTTTGTGGAGAGCATGCCCACGGCAGCTCCAGCTAATACGTCGTTAGCCCAATGGCGGTCGTTGTGCATTCGCAGGTAAGCCACGGCGGCAGAGAGTCCGTAAGCCGTGTATCCTATCCACGGATGGGTGGTACGATATTCCTGAAAGAGCATCTCAGCACCCACGAAAGCCGTGGCGGTGTGTCCTGACGGGAATGAGTTGCGCGACGACGAATCAGGTCGTTTCTCCTTGAACGTATATTTCGCCGCATTCACGACGATGGCCATTGTGGCGTACGACATCATCATGATGATGGCACGGTCCTTGAAGGCGTGCTGTCCTTTCACGCCGCAGAGTCCCAGTCCGAGCGTCAGCGCAGCCGGGGCGTACTGTATGTAGTTGTCAATGGAAGTCTTGTTAAGTCCTTTCTGCGAGAACGTGTTATGCAGATTCTCGCGCAGATTCTTTCCCCAAGAAGCGTTCACGCAGATTGCGCCGAAGACTGCCACGCCTCCCGGAATCAGCCATTCAGCGGCACGAAAGTGATGTGTCGGGTCCGGATATGCTGCCACGGCAGCGGTGTCCGCAGCGATTGTCTTTTCGTTAACGACAGTGTCTGCGACGCTGAAAAGCGAGTCGCCCTCATAGTCGAAGCCGTCCGCCGCTGTGCTGACAGTATCGGCAGCGATGCCCTTGTCGTAGGGTAGGGCGTTGGCGTTGAGCGAGATGAGTGTCATGACAAGGCTGACAGCCAATGTCATTATAGTGTTGTTCTTGTTCATAATCTGTTGGTTTACAAGGATGCAAAGTTAGTAAAAAAGTCTCAGACAGCGCAAATACAACAATGGATATTCACAAACAGGCAGAACAAACTTAGTAGGCTACGGCGGGACGGTTCGAGTAGGTACAAAAAAAAAGGACGACACGAATCACTCGCACCGGCCTCTCAAAGAATAATGTTAAGAATGTTTGATTCAAACTAACGCGAACCATAAGAATCAACAACTTGATTCAGGTTAAAATTGCGATAGCTTCAAAATCTAATAACATAATCTTTACCTTAAAATCTATCAAACTACTAACCTAATGAAAAAACATTGCATTCTCTCGAACACGATGCAAAGTTAATAATTTGTGCGCGAGGACACAAGTTTTTCAACGTTTTTTTTCGTGTAAAAATAATAAATTGACATACATCAATCTCTTTTGCTGTCATATTGCCATTCCTATGTTTAGCCCCGAACATTGCAAAAAAGAGGGCTAAAATAACAAAATGATAACAAATAGGGCGGAATTTGCTTGCCACAAGGATTATTATCTTTATCTTTGCGTAAATATATAGGTATTGAACTTCCATAAGTTCAGTAAGGTATTCATCTAAAAACTAACATTACAATGGAAAACTACGAATGGGCTAAGGAAATGAATTGCGCCGTGACAGTCTGCGACGCTGAGGGCGTTATCATCTACATGAACGACAAGTCGCGCGAGACATACAAGAAGGAGGGCGACCTCATCGGCAAGAATCTCATGGGATGCCACTCGGAGCGTTCGCGCGAAATAATCCGCCACCTGCTTGAAACGGGTGGCAGCAACAGCTACACCATCGAGAAGCAGGGCGTGCATAAGGTTATATACCAGACGGCATGGAAGAAGGACGGAAAGGTTGCGGGTATCGTTGAGATTTCAATGGTGACGCCATCCGACATGCCGCATTATGTAAGAGGATAAATAGCGGCTGGCAACCGCCATCCGAATTTTGAGTTAGGAATTATGAATTGTGCGCCAAGGCGCATTGTGAATTGTTCAATTCTGAATTGGAAGAGGAGTTGCAGTTTATCGGTGAGTTTATAAATGAGAAAACTGTACAAACCTAGGAGGCTATGGCGTCCCGCCGTAGCCACGCACCCACGAACAACCAGCAGATTGAGTATGAGCTGTGGGTACGTGTGATACTTCCACCCTATATAGTTCCCCGAAGGGTAGGGTGTTCAAAATCCGCAATTTTTTCTGCACGATTTTTGACCCAATAAACGTCATAACTCATTGATATTCTGCAACAATTATATGCATAATGTATCGGAATGGAAATCCTGCACGGTTAAAAATGCAATTTGTTGATTTACTGTTAGTTAGGTGGATATTTGGGAGACAAATTGGACATAAGAATTATGAGGATTTTGAACACCCGACCCATGAGAGCAAGTTTCCGCTGCTTGCCGTGGAGCAGTTCGCAAGAATCATCAACGACTCCGGCTATATCTCCTTACGCAGACTGACTGATGAGGAAATCACAGGCACGGAACGAACAACGGGACTTGTAGGCAAGTACCTCTCGCTCTCCACGGAGAACGTACAATGTTTGGAGGATATGGAATTGTCTGCAAGTGGTATGCGTATCGGAAACAAACATCTTTGTCTGCATACTTTGTCGCAAACGGAAGACCTGCCAACGGAAGTATCTGTGGACAACCGCTTTGAGCGATTGTCCACAGACCGAAGTTACTGAACGAGGCTCACTCACAAAGCTTGCTGTCTGTCCGTGCCCATTTCAATGTCCTGGCATGGGGCGAGGATATGGAAGAGTTGAAGCATCTTCGCAATGATGTGGGCAGTCAGTTGGCAAGCATGGAATGTGTGCCACGCCACCAAAGGAGCCAAACCATATGGATTTCAAGCAGAAAGGGAGAAATAAGTTGTTAGGCTTATTCCTCCCTTAGATAGAAGTGGTTGAAGTGATTATTTCACAGCAATTTTTGTTGATGCATTGTTCTTGCCATCACATACTTGTATGATGTAAATGCCTGTTGGAAGTTTTGTTTCACTAACATAATGCCATTCTCCATCAGCAGGTAATGTTCCTAAAGATACCAAGTTGCCAGCCATACTAAAGACCTTGTAAGAGCATCTACTTTCTGAGCCTATCAATGATACTTGAAGACCATTATAATTCTTAACCAGTATTTGCAATTTGTCCTTGTTGTTATTTACAATCTGGCTTATTGACGAAGTAATCGGTATCTCAAATTGCATTGTCTCTCCGTATGTAGTATTCTTAGATGTTTTCGCAAAGGCTCTATAATAGTAAACTGTATTAGGAGCAAGATTTGTAATCTCTGATTCCATCCTTTGCCCATTTACATATACTATATGCTTGTCATTGCTTGCTTGCCTTGCATTTGAGCCACCGCTCCAATATTCAAATCCTTGTCCTGTTATTTCGTCTGAACCTTGAAGAGCGACACCTTTTATGACAGCAGAAGAACCTTGAATATCTACACTCTTATATGTGTGAACAGTCGGCTCAAAATAGCTAAAGTCACTTGGGTCAAAAGTCACCCATTTTCCATAATAGTATTTGTCAGTCTGTGATTTATAGAAGGCTCTCACTTTGTAATAAGAAGTGGACTGAAGATTCTTTATAAAGCCTTCAAGTGTACCATTATATACAGTAGCATATCCCTCGTTAGACTTCAAAGAACTTGGAGCATCATATTTTCTCCATTGGAATCCTGCTGTCAACTCATCATCGTCAATATTAGAATTAGCAGATACAACCGAACAGGTATTTGTTACACCTTTTGGTTGAAGTGTTTCCAACTGAAGTGCTTTTGTTTTGAAAGTTACAGTCTTGGAAACAGAGCCTCCCTCTTTTGTTCGTACTATATATGTTCGAGTGTATGATGTATTAGGATCCAAACCTGTTATTTTAATAACATCAGACTTAGAATTTCCAAAACCAGATTCTGTTATAGTAGCGTCAATGTTCTTATAGGTACCTTTTAGGGTACAAGATGTACTTGTTGCCGTATATGAGGTTGCAAGTTCTATCTCTTTTGTATAAAAACCTTTAGATACACTAAATTCACTTCCATCTTCCGTAGTTATAGTGTATGTACAATATACCCATTGATTTGGGTACAGATTCTTGATACATACCTTATTTCCATTGCCATAATCTCCAAATCCTTCTTTTGATATTTTAATGTTACCAGTATGAATTCCTTTTATAGTCATTGTGGTATTAGTAACTTCTACAAGTTCTATATCTAAGACAGGAGCTAATGTCATTATTTCTAGATTTCCCTCAATAGGATGTCCATAAGCACTACCATTAATAGTTATACAATAGTCCTTGTTTGGATTTAGGTCGGAAAAGACAAAAGCGTCATCTTGCTTTTCTCCTAATGTTCCATCGCTTATTTTTGCGCTATTGAGAGTAAATTTATCAGTTGAAGATAATTTTATTGATACTTGATCTGTTGTTTCGGATACAATGGAATACGCTCGTGAATATGAACGATATTTCTCTATATATCTATATGGAACTAAAATTACAGGTTTTGAGGGGTAGCTGTAGCTGGCATAGCTTGAAAAGGACGCAACATCATGAATATTATTGCATCCTTCGAAAGCAAGACTGCTAATGGTGCTAACCGTATTGGGTATAGTTACAGATATAATGCCATCTGCCCCTTGAAAAGCATAGCTTTTAATATCGGACACTGTTTTTGGAATAGTTAAATGCTGAATTTCTTTCTCATTACAATATAGCTTGTGAGCATATTTTAAAGGATTCGATTCACTTTCAAATGATATATTGCACCAACTTTCCAAATCATAGATATTCACCTTCTGTAATCCATCACAATCTTTAAATGCTCCTGTCTCTATGGACTTTAAATTGCCACCAATTTTTACAGAAGAAATTTTAGTTAGACCAGAAAAAGAGTATCGTTTCAATCGTGTTATTTCTGTAGGAATGGAAAGCTCGTTTATTACACTTCCATCAACAGAAAGCGTATGTGATAAGCTTATAGGATTAGCCAAATCATTTGCAAAGTCTATATTACACCACAAAACAAGGCTATTAATATCAACATTAGTCAAATTGACACAACCCTTAAATGCGTCTTTTCCGACTTCCAAGTTCTTAACTTTAGAAATCCATTTTATTTTTTTGAGCCCTTTGCACCCACAAAAGGCATTAAGGCTTATGTTTGATACGTTTTCTTCAATTGTAAGTGACTGAATAGAAGAAAGCCCCTTGAACCAATCTTTTATAACATTGATGTCTAAGGTAATTTCACGTACATTCGCACATTGTGCAAACGTGCTATCTGCAATGTTTTTTACTGTATTGGGGATATTTATCTTTTCAATGCTTGTACAACCATAAAAGGAAAAATCCTTTATGTTAGTTATATTTTCTGGAATAGTCAATTCTTTTAGTAATTGGTCACCAACATATAATTTATGAACATAATATAATGGATTTGCTGCAAAATAAGGACCTTTTGAATCTGAACCAGGTCCAAATCCTGAGCTTCCAAGAATATCATCGGAAGGAGCTTTATCATTATTGTTATCAGTAAAATCTATATTTAACCAATTTTCAAGAGTTGACGTTTGTATTTTTTGCAACGCGTCACACTTTGCAAATGCACCATGTGACACTTTTCTTATACTGTTAGGAAGTGAAAATGCCGCAAGTTTTTTGCAACCATAAAAGGCAAATTTCTCGATTTCTTTTATATTATTTGTCGAAATAGTGACATTTTCCAATAACTCATTACCAGCACAGAAACCACTAGGAATCTTATCAACGGCAGACTCTATTGTTATATCTGACAACTTCTTACAAAACTCGAACGCTCCACTACCAATTGATTTTAAATTTTTCCCAAGAATAAGATTTGTTAGAGACTCACATTTCGCAAAAGCATAATCACCTAAACTGCATAAAGTTTCTGGCAGCTTTTCAAGTTTAAGTTTTTCGTTGTAATAGTATCTATTATTAGTTGATTATCAGTATTATACGCTCTAAACGGTAGAAAAGTGACTGTATGGATTCTGATTAGATACGAAAAGCGTGAGATTTAACGTATTTAACTTTCGTTAGTATCAAATTAGCTGCCCTGAACGTAAAGATGAAAGCCTGTCGATAGTGAGGGATGTTCACTACCGACAGGCTTATATGTAATTTATCTATAAAGTTATCTCCATAGAGGCTCCGAAATCCAATTTTCAGGGAATCCCATTGCTGTCGGATCTACCTTGGATAAGAAGCGAGTAATGATTTGAGTTCATTCTTGAAGTCCAATCCATATCCCATGGAATCAAGCCAATATGCTATACAACATGCTATAGCATATACTTTGTTCGCATCAACACCATCAATGTTCACCCATGCACCACGTAAAGAAGCGTTCATTTGTGGAGCATTGGAAAGATAACGATTCCAAAGTCGTGAGTGGTGAGCGCAACAGTTTCTCAGGACAGTTACACTACGCATCCAGCTTTCCAACACTTCATGCTGTGGAAGATTGAATTGACGAGCTACACGCTTCTTCAACTTCTTGTCACTGAAATTGTAATAGAGTTTTGAAAGCGTGCCGAAAGATGCAAGTTCAAGCGTTTTCCATGCTGGAGGGAATATCGGCTTGTCATAGTTGCGCCTATGCTCTTTGATAAAATCCTCCTTACTACGTTGAAGTTCTCTATCTATGGAGTTCATATTCTCAATAAACTTGTGTTCATCGTCAGCAAGACTTGTATCAAAGAACCAAAACGGTCCATGAGCCAAAGAGAACTCTTGTATAATCTTTGTGCGCAAAGCAATCTCTAATCGTTGAACAGCCTTGAACATCAAATCTCTCAACTCTATATCAAAGTTATAGAGAGCTACGGCATCTTCAAATCTACTATTAGGCTTAAATTGATGCGTAGTCTTGTCTGCCTCCATAGGACGAAGGTATTGGACAAAACGAAAATAGCTGACCTCTCCAAGAATTTTTGCAGCCTTGGATGAATCAGCAATATTTAAATCTCTACTTTTTAGTAGTTCTATTTGTTCGGAAATAGAAAGAGCCTGTTTAGTGTATAATCTTAATGTTCCCATAAAAGCAAAAGACCCGCCCTGGTTCGCTGTTCAAATGGGAAGCGTGGCGGATTCTGTTGCTGCAAAGATACGAATAATCATTGATAATACGAACTTTTTAGCGAGAAAAATCACGCAAAAGTGGAATTCTTTGACATATTTATATTTAATAATGTTAAATCGTGGCTTAAAATCATACTTTACCTGTCAAACAAAGTGGTTTCCAAGATAAAAGTGTTATCTTTGTAATGTCTATACCCATACCGGAAGCCCCGATGGGCAGAGGTTGGGCAGACATACATAATGGTAAAAGGCGTTTTTGTACGCTTTGGTTTTGACGCTATAAGAATCTCGCAAATTCAACGACAAGTCAAGAACAAAGCAACAAAGAACGTCTCATGAGGTGTATTATATACAGCCCTCATTGGCTTCAGACGATTCTGTCGTTCGTTGTCAAGAGCGCTTTCTATATATTTACACTGGCGTGGGGCTTTCGGCGTTGCTCGTTTCGACTTGTCGGGCAATGCGAGAGCCTTTATAGCGTGGAACGAGTGACAGAACAGGCTCCGCGCTTTTTCGTATGTATTAGTGAGTGGATTTCGTCAACAAGGGAGTCGGTTGACTTTATTGTTTACGGAATTAGAATGAATATACTACAAAACAATCCATATCGTCAGTTAGGAGTCTATTCAAACTCTCCTACAAAGGAAAGACTGGCTAATCACAATCGCATGAAAGCGTTTTTGAAGGTGGGCAAGTCTGTTTCTTTTCCTTTAGACCTACCACAATATCTTTCATCAATTAATCGTACGGAAGCTTCAGTAGCAGATGCCGAATCAAAGCTGACTTTGCCCAAAGACCAAATTTTGTATGCTCAATTTTGGTTTATAAAAACGACTCCATTAGATGAAGTGGCTTTTAATCATCTTTTCGCAGGAGAAATAGATAAAGCTGAGGAAATATGGCAAAAAAGAGAATGTGCTTCGTCTTTACAGAATCTTATTGTGTGTGCCTTGATGTGTGGTAAATATGCAGGAGCAATGTCTTTGGCAGAAACACTGTACAGTAACACTCAGTATATAAGCCAAATGGTTAATGCTGTTGTTGGAACAGGAGGGAACTCCAATGTTTCAGACCTTGCCTTCTCTTTTATTGATGTCTTATGTAATGAGATGGGGGTTGGCAAATTGCTTCCTCTTACAGAAACTACTACATGGAGCGATTACATTAAAGATAAGGCTGTAAAGCCTATTATAACTCACATTCAAGACGCTATTGATGTCGCACATAAATCAAAGGGTAAAGGTGCTGCTGCAAGGTATGAAGCTGGTAAGGTTTTGATGGAGGACACCAAACAACCGGTTTCACAATTGGGAGATTTGCTTTCATCTTCTGAAATACAATATCAAACGATAGCCGATAAGTTAGGCTTGGAGATACTTCAATGTGGAATAGACTACTACAATGATTCTGAAGAACCTGATGCTGCTAAGAATGCAATGGTGCTTCAGCGCTATGCAAAAAGCATTGTTGTTGGTCAAATGGCAAAAGACAGATGTACGGAAAATGTAGATATCCTGCAAAAGATTATTGATAACTTGCCACCATTAGTGGTATTTGCAGAGGATAAAGCTATACGTAAAGAATTACATAAATATAGTTCTTTACCAGATAAAATCAGTTATGCCATAGAATTACTTAATAACACTAAGCCTCATTTGCAAGCAATAAAAGAAAAACTTGGACGAAGTAGTGAATATTATTTGAAAATATCCACATTGGTTGTTAGCAACGCATTAAGTAATGTAATAGCAGAGGTAAACCAGGCGCAGAACTACATTTCTGTCTTGCATAATAAAGGTATAGATGGTAGAATGTTGGCTATAATGGAACAAATCGATGGAACGTCGTTTGACACATTGAAGAAATTAAAGGCAGACCTTGTAAAAGCTGCAAATGAAGCCTGGATAGCTACCAAGTTGATGGATTCGTTTGATAAAGAAACGGATTTCAAAAGGAGGTATGACAAAAACAGACAAACATTAAAAGAGTTATGTGAATCTTTAGGAATATCCACGTCCACATTAGTTCCAACAACGACAGGCGACACCAATTGGGGATGCCTGATTGCAATTATTATTGGAGTTATAATTTTAATTTGTTGTATTTGTAATTGATGTCCAATGAAAAAGATATTTACAATTCTATTGCTGATAGTATGCGTTTGTCAAAATACAATCGCTAAGCCGGTATCTGACAATGATAAGATTAAATCATTGGAGGAAAAGTGTGTCACCTTGCAAAATCAGCAGTCACGTACTGCAAATGATTTATGCAGATTGAAGGATAAGCAGAAAGAGAGCGACAGAAGAATACAAGCTCTCAAAAGCGAGACCAATAGTCAGAGCGTAGTTATCGACAGTTTGCGCAATACTTGCAAACAATTGACAGAAACTCAATCTGCCGACCGTAAGAATGTGAATGGCATGATAGACAAGACCAACAGTAATGTGCAGGCAAACCAAGAAACCTTGCAAAGTCGCACTCTGTTGGTTTGCATCATAGCTATACTGTTGTTAGTTATCATAGTGGGAGTAACTTCCCGATTGGCAAAACGCATTAAATCAGGTAATACATCTATTGATGAAGTACGTAAAGCGCAGGATGCGTTGCAAATTGCACAAGAAAAAATGCAAGAAGAATCAATAAAACTTGACGATAAACTATTGGAACTGTTTGACAGACAAATTGCTAATGCTCCGAAAACTGAGGGTAATGGTAAGCCAGACCATTCACTCGCCTTAAAAGTTGCCGATGAAATTGTAAGAATAGAGTTGAATATGTCGCGCATGGATTCCTCAATCAAGGGCTATAAGCAGTTGGCAAAAGCTGTGGAGCGCATAAAAGACAATTTCAAAGCCAATGGTTATGAGATTGTTGATATGCTTGGAAAACCATATAATGAAGGCATGAAAGTTATCGCCAATTTCGTTGTTGATGAAGATTTGGAGGAAGGAAAGCAAATCATCACAGGCATAACAAAACCACAAATAAACTATAACGGGCAAATGATACAAGCAGCTCAAATAACCGTAAGCCAAAACATCTAAAAACAACAATATCATGGCAAGGAATAAAATAGACTATGGCATAGATCTCGGAACAACAAATTCCGCTATCTGCCGCATGGAAAAAGGAGAACCTGTCGTAATCAAAACAGATGTATTGAAGGATACGATGCCTTCATGCATATCTGTAAATAAGAAAGGCTCGATAAAAGCTGGTGACAGCGCCTATAATACGATGAAGCAAGATAAGCGTCGTGCTACAAAGTCATGGCACAAAGGTGCTTCAAATACATACGTTGAGTTCAAGCGTACGATGGCAACCGACACTCAATATCCATGCGCAAACTTGAACAAGAGTTTTTCTTCTGAGGAGTTGTCAGCGGAAGTGTTGAAGACTCTGAAATCTTTTGTTACTGACGAAACATTTTGCTCGGTAGTTATTACTGTTCCAGCAAAGTTTACGGTCAATCAAAAGACTGCCACAATGGAAGCTGCAAAGATAGCAGGTTTTAAGCATTGTGAGCTGCTTCAGGAACCTATTGCGGCATCAATGGCATATGGGGTTTCTTCCGATGAGAAAAACGGAACATGGATGGTCTTTGACTTTGGTGGCGGAACCTTTGATGCAGCTTTGCTAAAAGTAGAGGATGGTATTATGCAGGTTTTCGACACAGAGGGAGATAACTATCTTGGTGGAAAGAATTTGGATTATGCCATTGTTGACAACATTATTATACCATACTTGCAAGAGAACTATGCAATAGATGGGTATTTGCAGGACGAGGAAAAGAAGAAAGTTCTTCGCGATGCTATGAAAACATATGCCGAGGATGCAAAGAACCAACTTTCATTCAAAGACCATGAAGATATTATTTCCAATCTGGGTGATCTTGGAGAGGATGAGGACGGGGAGGAAATAGAACTTGACTTGACTTTGACTCAGGCACAAGCATTTGATTTGATGCGTCCGTATTTTCAAAAGGCAGTGGACATCTGCAAGAACCTTATTCAGCGTAATAATCTCAATGGTTCACAAATAACGAAACTGATTCTTGTTGGCGGTCCGACGCATAGTCCTCTTATCCGCCAAATGTTGAGAGAACAAGTTACTCCAAATGTTGACACAAATATAGATCCGATGACCGCTGTGGCAACAGGTGCTGCTCTCTATGCATCAACATTGGATGCTGAGGTCTCCGACGATGATATAAAAATTGGAACTGTAAAACTTGATGTTAGCTATGAGTCAACTACAGTTGAAATGACAGAATATGTACCTGTTTGTCTCACTGATGGTTCTGCTTTCAATAAGGTTTTCGTCGAGTTCGTAAGAGAAGACAAGGCATGGGCAAGCGGTAAGGTAGAGATTAATTCTAATGGTGATGTAGTAGAATTAAATCTTTTAGAAGGCAAGGCAAATTCGTTCAATATATCATGTTATGATGATAAAGGCAATTCCCTACCTTGCTTCCCTAACGAGATCACAATAATCCAAGGCTCTGTTGTAGGAGCTGCACCATTACCTTATAATATAGGTATTGCTATCTGGAATGAAGATAAGAAGCGCAGTGTGTTCCGTATGGCAAAGGGGTTGGAAAAAAATAAACCATTACCAGCAACGGGTGTAATCAATGACTTAAGAACTACCAATCAACTGCGACCAGGACTTTCAAACGATGTGTTGATTGTGCCTATTCATCAAGTTGATGATTTCGCAGAGGCAGAAGGTAAATCTGCTTCTCTCTATGAGCATGTCGCAGATGTTGTCATTACAGGTGATGATGTTGATACTCTTATACCAGCGGATAGTCTTGTTGATGTTACGTTGAAGGTGGACTCTTCTGAGCAGATGAAACTTGAAGTACATTTCCTCGCTACTGACTTCACTGTTGAGAAAGTCCTTGATACAAATAAGAAACATACAATGGAGGACGCAAATGAAAAAATTAGCAAAGGCTTTGCAGAAGCGGAAAGCTGTATGGAAATTTTGTCAGAAAACGGTATAGATGTAAATGATTTACAAGCTGAACTTGCAGCTATACGCACAGACAACGAGAATACTACTGAGAAAAAAGAAGTTCTTAACCACTTGCGTGAATTGCTAAGAAAAATAGAAAAACTTGATGCTGGTACAGAGTGGCAACGTGTAGAAAAGGAGTTGCGTGAGGAGTTTGACAAACTCGAAAAAGCTCAGAATGATTTGGGTAATGAAAAGTCAGCTCAGTTAGTTAATCAACTGCGCATGCAAACAGACAATGCCATTCGCGCAAAGAACGTACAAGTAGGTCGTGAAGTTTTGGAACAGATAAGTAGTCTTTTCTTCCAACTCACGATGCTGTATCAGTGTATGGGTATCATACGATACTGCAGCGAAAGTTTTGCTTCAATGCATTGGAAAGATTCCTCGCGTGCCCGACAACTTGTAAATCGTGGCATGGAGCAAATTAACAATAATCCTACGACAGAAGGACTTCGGCAAATTGCTGCGGAATTATTAGGACTTATGCCTAAGGATGAAGCTGAAGGCGCTGGTGGAAAGTTGAAATAGTAAATATAATTTTTATGCATTTCAAGAAGAACGATAAAATAGGTACATACACTGTAGCGTTTCCGCATAAGCAAGGGGCTTATGCGGAAACCTATCGTGTAAAAGACACAAGTAGCAAGACTCGCTTTTTGAAACTTATCAACTATTCAAAACTCAATCGTAATCAGATTGATGATAATGGTCGAGTGATAGAGGTTGAGATTGCCAAACTGTTGAATCATCACAATCTTTGTCAGTTTGTAGACTCTGGCAATATGATGATAAACGGAAGTCAATATGCTTGGTTCGTCACCGAATTTGTAAGCGGAGAAACTTTGTCGCAGAGAATTATCCGTGATGATGAAATTAGCGTTTATGAGATAAAAACAATAGCAAAAGCGGTATTGTTAGCATTGTCGTTTCTGCATTCACAGCCAATTCCTGTTATACATAACGAGGTGACGATACAAAATGTTTTTCTTAATCTCGTTGGAGAATTACAGGATTTGAAACTTATAGATTTTGGATATGCAAGATTCTTGAACCAGTCGCCAGCCAAGCCAAACTTGGATGAATTAAATCCATTCTATCTTGCGCCAGAACGATTCTCTGGCGTGTGCTCTGTTCAGACAGACCTCTATTCTGTTGGAGTGATGATGTACCATCTCCTTTATGGCGAGTTGCCTTGGTTTTTAGATGTTTCAAGTAAGCGTGGGCAAGATGTTATTGATTCCATCTTAGCAGTACGTGACAAAGAACTTGAACTAACAAAAGAGGACAAGTATGAACTTGACGACCAACTGCTGAATGTAATAGCAAAATCTTTAAGCTATGATAGCGAAGATAGATTTCAAAGTGCAGACGAGTTTATAAAGGCTATTGACGGAGAAGTAAAGATAGAACGCCAATCTACGAAACGTAAGATTTTATCACAACAGCAATCCGACAATACGCCAGTTTCTTCCGCTATCAAAAAGAAAGGTGAAGGCTTTGCAGCAGTTGCTGGAATGGAAGAGCTGAAGCAACAAATGCGTGAAGAAGTAATCGAACCTCTCCACAATCCCGAAGAATATCATCGCTATGGCGTAACTATACCCAATGGAATGTTGCTGTATGGTCCTCCTGGGTGTGGAAAGACATTCTTTGCAAAGCACTTTGCAGAGGAGGTAGGATTCAACTTTATGTGCATCACGCCAGCTACTCTAAAGAGCCGTTATGTTAATGCTACACAAGAGAATATCGCCAAGATGTTTAAAGAGGCCGAAGAGAATGCTCCAACTGTGATTTTTATTGACGAGATGAACGAACTTGTTCCAAATCGTGATGATGGAAATGTGCATGAAATGTCAAAAAGTGCAGTAAATGAGATGTTGGCTCAAATGGATAGGACTGGAGAAAAAGGCATATTCATTATTGGGGCGACCAACTATCCAAACATGATTGACTCTGCGATTTTGCGTGCGGGGCGTTTGGACAAAAAGTATTACATTGGTGTGCCTGACATAGAAGCTCGAATGGCATTGTTCAGGTTGTACTTGAAAAAACGCCCTTACGATTTTGGATTAGACTATCATCAATTAGCTGATATGACCCAAGGTTATGTCTCTGCTGATATACAACTGATAGTCAATGATGCGTCACGAAATGCACTTCGCCAACATAGCAAAATAACGATGGAGCTATTGAAAGCTGCAATTACAAACACTACTCCTTCACTTAGCAACGATGAATTACGCAAATACGAGCGCATTCGAGCTATGATGAATGGCGTAGAAATGAAAAAGCCCGATGATAGACCCCGAATAGGATTTAACGTTTAAATAATTACTGTTATGACAAAAGAAGAATTATACTTGAAAACCATTTTCTGTTGCATCGCTTGTGATGGAGATATTGCTACAGAGGAAGTAGATATGGTTAAGGATTTGTGCGCAAAAGACAACATCTTCCACGATGTTGATTCGGAGAAGTACCTCAACTCATGGATTACAGAAATCAACGAGCAAGGTGGAATGTTCTTGCAATCTTATCTTAAAGAACTAAATTCTGTGGATTTGAATGAAACAGAGCAGTTACTAATAGTGTCACTTGCCATCAAAGCAATTGAAGCAGACAACCGCATAGAATATGCCGAAGTAAAATTCTTCAAAAAGATACGTTCAAGACTTGCTATAAGTGACGAGGCAATATTGGCTGAACATCCAAACAAAGAGGATTTTCTCTTACCTGATATTAACATAACTGAGATTCCTCAATGGGATGATAGTACACATTTTTCGGAAATATCTATTCCTGCCCAAAGCAACTAAACGTTAACGACTATGTGGAATCCTTTTAAGAAAAAAGACACATTAGAGGGACAAAGGGCTAACTATGCTTTAGCATTTGACATTGTTCCAAAAGTTCTAAATGCATTTAGAACAAGGAATATGCCATTCACAGAATTAGAAAAAATTTCAACCTTCATAGCTTTTGCTGATGATAGCAAGAATATCATAAAATGGAAAAAGATAACGATTTCTGGCACCGATTTCAAAAGCTATCAAGATAAGCACATGATAATAATTCGGTTCCCAGAGCCGTTTACTCTATCAAGTGCAAAAGCTGGAATAATTGTTGTTGACAAAAGGAATCGCCAAACAAGATATTTTACATTGGAAGCTTCTTTTGGTGGGTGCATGATAGTTGAAATCTCAGAACAAAATCGAGACAATACAGGCATTACTATTGCTGACAAAGAAGATCTTACGGAATTTGCCTCCATCGTTTTCAATTTAGCCATAAAGCAAGACGAACAGAAATCTGCGTCTACCGAACAGATCGTAAATAATATGGAACAAGCAGGTGCAGGTGAAAGTGTCATCGCACTATCGCTTAATGCTCTGATAGAACAAATGTCAGCAAGATACTCTGAGTGGAAAGGTCTGTTTACCGTAACTCCTATGGCTGATCATGTTTTGGTTAAATGCCATAAAGGGTTTGAAGACTCAAATACTAGGAAAGCCATACCATGTCTATGGAGAAGAAAATCTTTTATTGAAAATTGCAAAATGTTTAAAGTCAAAAGAATCGTATTTTTAGACACAATGAATCGTACTTTTGACGAATTAAAGCCAATGGAAATAGATGAATCCATCCTTCCTTGATAAAAGTTCAAGAACTTGCTTTGTCTAATTTCAAACAAAGCAAGTTCTTATACTCATTATTTTAACTTATAGTGAGAAGCCTCTTGGCTTTTTTCTTAGAACCGCACCCAATCCCACTTTTTTTTGTTCCGTCCCAATTCGTAAGTTGGTCGGCGCAGCCATTGGAATCACCAAGCGAAACGTATGTGTCTGCACTGCATGACATGTGGTCAACAAAAGCGAGAAAGTTGTCAATGGCGTTGTCTGTGAATTGAACTTCATTCGTGGCGAAAAGTTTTGTCCAGCTAGTGACACATTCCTGCTTGAAGTCTGTAAAACCATGCCAAGACATATCAGACAAGA
>OHHE01000107.1_pt1 | contig 17691 bp, 17 predicted proteins | sample 1567971 | NCBI WGS metagenome assembly OHHE01 (sample SAMEA3879508, study PRJEB24766) | human gut metagenome | biome: human-associated habitat; feature: feces | place: USA | collected 1985/1987 | reverse complement strand
GTAATACTCTGAATAACAGATGTGTTACAAAGCATGTTTTTATAACGGAGGACACCGGAGGAAAAAGACACACACATTATAATATTCGCACGCGCGTATAAGGACGGAAAAAAGAAGGAACCCATACGAAAACAGCAGACGGAAAAACAAGGAAAGACGGAAAAGAAGCAAGTCCGAAGGACAACCGGACAGGTTACGAAACACAAACCACAGAGCTCTCAAAAGTGCTGACTCCGCAAACACAGGGGAAAAACTCCAAGCAAGGAAATGCAGAGAAGAAAAAAATCATTTTCTTACATCTCGACGGTTGTTCGGAAACACCATCAACTTCAAGAACCAATACTTACACCCAAACAAAAGCAAAAAACATCTACTTTATCCATCAAGCTACACATATTCCAATCCACAAATAAAAGACAACCTGTTCTATTTAAAGAAGAAAAATTTTCAGTAGATTTGCACTATATAAAGATATACAATGAAGAAAATAATTATCGCCATCGATTCATTCAAAGGCTGTCTAACTTCAGCAGAAGCAGGAAAAGCTGCCGAAAAAGGTATCAAAAGCATAAATCCTTCCTGCCACACTTCAGTTATTCCCATCGCTGATGGCGGTGAAGGTTTACTGGACGTACTCATCACAGCCACTAAAGGGAAATATATAACCTTATCGGCACATGGACCGCTAATGAAAATGACAAAAACACATTACGGTCTGTCCGGCAATGGCAGAACAGCTATTATAGAAATGGCTGCCATCAGCGGACTACCTCTCGTACCTATGGAACAAAGAAATCCTATGCTGACAACAACCTTTGGTACAGGAGAATTGATAAAAGACGCATTAAACAAAGGATGCAGAAATTTTATAATCGGTATTGGCGGAAGCGCGACTAATGACGCAGGATTAGGAATGCTACAGGCACTAGGTTTCCGCTTTCTAGACAAATCAGGGCATACCTTAGGTACAGGAGGCCAAATAATGGAAGCCGTGGCAAACATAGACACATCCGGTATTCACCCCGCACTAAGAGAAACACACTTCATGGTAGCATGTGATGTAGCCAACCCTTTCTACGGCCCTGACGGAGCGGCATATATCTTTGCACAACAAAAAGGAGCCGATTCAAATATGGTGCAAAGACTGGATGAAGGCATGCAATCATTAGCCGAAGTTATAAAGAAAACGACAGGAAAAGATATCACGAACTACCCCGGTGCAGGTGCAGCCGGAGGCATGGGTGGTGGACTACTGGCTTTTTTTAACGCAGAGCTAAAACCGGGAACAGAATTATTATTGAAAGCCATCGACTTCTCCGAAAAAATAAAAGGAGCAGACCTCATTATTACGGGCGAGGGAAAAGCAGACCGGCAGACAGCTATGGGAAAAGTACCATACGGAATACTAAAGGAAGCACAAAAAGAACATATTCCCGTTATTGTACTGGCAGGCAGTATAGAAAACCTGCCGGAATTAAACAAAGCGGGATTCAAAGGTATATTCTCTATAGCCCCCGGCCCCATCACCCTGGAGAAGGCAATGGAACCGGAGTTTGCTAAAGAAAATATCACCCGGCTGGTTTCCCAACTCTATTCAGTTATAACTAGCTTCGGCTAATTTGCAAGCCTTTGTCGGACAAAGCCATATCAACGAAACGGGCACAACTGTTGGGTGGGTTCTGAGTAAGAATACTTCGAATACGTATAGCAGCCTCAGGATCTTTAGCCACCATATAAAGATAGCCGCCTCCCCCCGCACCTGGCAATTTATATCCCAGGCAATAATCATCAATCCGGCGAATGATAGTCTCAACTGCCTCGGGATTAGTGCCGGGATCCAACGCTTGGTTCAGCTTCCAGCTTTTACCAACCAAACGCCCCATTTCATCGAAATTCCCACGCTGAATGGCTTCGTACAAGTCAAGAGCATGCCCCTTCATACCGCCAAGTATAGACAAATGCTCTGTGGAGTTGAGGAACATGCTACGCACGATTTCAGCTAAAATTCCTTTGGCTGTACGGGTAATTCCCGTGTAATAAAGCAAATGGCACTTCTGATATTCGCCACCTGTAAACAAATAATCGGGCAACCAGCGCACTAACGGACTCTGATCCATACCTGCATGAGTCTGCAATAATTTCACTCCACGAAGCACACCTCCGTATTGATCTTGCCACCCCCCTCCGGTAGTCAGCAACTGTTCCAAAATAAGCGTACGGTTACATATCTCGTTCTTATCCCAGTTCAGTCCGCAAAAATCAGAGATTGCCCCCAGCACAGTTGATGCAAGAATAGAACTTGTACCCAGACCGGAGCCCGCAGGAATCGCAGAAAGCAGAGTGATTTCCATTCCGGAGCCAAACGCCTTCAACTGCTCTTCCAATGAAACATACGATTCGGTGGAAAAGCCCGGCTGGAAACCTGCCAGCACCAATGCCGCTTTAGGTATAGAGAATGGGGATCCCACTTGCATGAAATCCCTTACCTCCCCGTAAGTTGTAACCACTTCCATAGCGCCTAAGTCTATAGAACGAAGAATTATCTTATACTCCCGACAGGGTTTCACGTAAACTTGTAGAGGAGGCTGCCCGTTCAACTCAATAGCAATATTCACCACACTCCCCCCTTCATTCAAGCAATAAGGTGGAGTATCCGTCCATCCGCCGGCCAGATCAATACGGACCGGACTACGCCCCCAGACAATCTGATCGGAGTACACTGACAAATGCGGTTGCTGCCTCTTGGCTAAAGCCGAAGCAGTAAGTCCGTCGCGCATCAAACGAAAAGCCTCATTCTCATATTCCCGATAAGCCAGCCCCTTAAGCTGCTGCACCCGGGCACGGAACATATTATCACTGATACGTGTCATCAGCGGAGCCGATTCTGATAAAGGCTCAGGCAACGACAGATCATACCGAGCAAATTCTCCAGCAGCATTCTCCAAATTTAGCTGATAAAAGACACTTCGTTCATAATTATGCGCCAATGCCGGCCAATTCTTTATCCGGAAAGCTTCACGCTGTTCTGCCAGACGATAAAGATTAGAATAAGCAGATATATCATCGGCAGATAACTTACGACAGCGTTGCCATATTTCTTTTCCTTGCTGTAATGCCGGTTCAGAGACCATCCAGCGCATAACTGCTCCCAATTCCTCTACAGATGAGCAAACCGGAAACAAACGCGCGGCCTGCAAGTCGTGACCGTTTTCTATTTCTTCCACCGAAATGCCGCGTACAGCACACCACTCACCTACAGACATTCCTTGATAATATGTTTCTTCCTTAGCCAAAGCTCCCTTGAAAGTATCATTGAAGCCGTATGGACGCGCTACATAGCCAGATTCTCCAAAAGGAACCACATCAATACACACACCGGACGGAACCTCTAGGTTCCAATTATTAGCGGGAACCCCTGTTATGATGGTCTGGTGATGGATATTCCATCCTGCTCCTACATAACTGTTCTCTATCCATATTTCCGAATTTTGTGAGGTAAGTTGATAACCTACCTCAGCATTTTGAACAAACATGGCCGGATGCGGTTTTACCTTCTTGTGCATAATCTCCCGCTGGTCGTTTACCAGATTTTGTACTGCCAATGTAGAAGAAATAAGTTCACGACTGGTTCCGTAATGATAAAACTCCCCTCCGGGCAACGGCAGAATAGCCACACTCAGCTTGTTAAGTTCATCGTCCATCATACGCGGGTGCTCTCCCAATGTAAGTCCGAAATCAGAATACATGTCATAATAAGAGAGTTTTCCTTCCTTATAAGATCGTTTTACCAACAGACTAACCGCACGGTCACTTAACAGCCAAATTCCGATATCCATCAGAAAAAGATGGGTTTGCATTAATTTCCCCAATTCCTCCACCGAAGGTTTTTGAAGCATGAAATCAAGCTTATCGGGAGTAGCCCGTGAAGAAACAAAAACACCATGGTTTTTTGCCAGATTAGGATCTACCCATAAACCGTAACACACCACATCCGCATCAGGAATAGTCTGAAGCGGTTGGCCCGCACGGATATAAACATCTCCACTTGCAATCAATGTATGAAGAGAAGACGGAGCTTTCTCCATGATTTGTTCATATAAAGGGAGCTGGAGGGAAAGCAGATTTTGTGACAGCCGTTGTCCTCTGGCCCACCGGAATACAGGAATGGGAGTAAGAATTTTGCCGGATGGCGCATATCCGGGCAAACGACGACTCTGCCCGCCTGCATGAAGTAAAATACGTTTTTCTTTTCCCAGCCAAGTAAGAAAATCGCTGTCAGGAGCTACTTTCTGACAACAAGCCTCCAACAGCCATGCAGTCCCCCCGCCTGATCCTAGCTTACTACCTATAGGATCGGAAGTACAAAACCACTCTGTCTGGTCCGCTTTCTCTATATCATGAAAACATTCCACCAGATTAGGGGGAAGTGATAATAATTTTTTCATAGCACATCTTTGTTTTTATTGCACACAAAGATGCTTATTTTCCCCTAATAAGCCAAAAGATAAGACATGAATTTTAATCAGTAAATTCAAAAACACGCTCATCCAATGACATCACTTCCTTAAAGCCCGGTTGTGTAACAGGCACACCGAATGGCATCTGCGCTATCAATTTCCAGTCATCAGACAAATTCCAAGCTTTACGTACTTCATCATCAATCAGCGGATTATAATGTTGCAAAGACGCCCCCATTCCTGCATCTTCCAGCATGGTCCAGACTGCCAACTGATGCATAGCATCGGTCTGCTCTGCCCAGATAGGGAAATTATCTTTATAAGTGGGGAAACTTTCCTGCAAAGAGCGAACGATAGCCATATCTTCAAAATAGAGAATAGTACCATATCCACAAGCGAAACAGCCATCAATCTTTTCTTCGGTCTTGCCAAATACCTCAGCCGGAACCCGCTTACGCAAGACATTTTTTACAATGTTCCACAACTTTTCATGTGCCTTACCTGTTAATAACACAACACGAGTGGTTTGAGAATTGAAAGCTGAGGGGACAAATTCTACAGCAAAACGAATTAAATCTCTTATTTCTTTATCAGACAATGTCGATTTGTTTTGGATCCGATAAAATGTACGACGGGCTTTCAGAGCCTCCTTAAAACTTTTTGTCATATAAAACAACGTATTTATGGGTTATTATAAATGAAGAACAAACAGGTAACAAAAGAAGTTCACTTTTTTTGCTTTTTTCAATGCAATAACCTATTTTTGTTAGCTAATTATTAACATTAAAACAACACATTCAATGAAAGATTTTCTAAAATTTACGTTTGCCAGCGTCATCGGCGTCATTCTGGCAGGCGTAGTGTTCACTATACTAGGGATTATCACTCTGGTTGGCATAGTCGCCTCATCGGATACTGAAACGGTGGTGAAAGACAACTCTATCTTCGTACTCGACTTTAAAGGCAGTTTGTCCGAACGTGTACAGGAAAACCCACTCCAACAACTTTTGGGAGAAGAATTTGAAGCATACGGTTTGGATGACATTCTAGCTTCTATCAAGAAGGCAAAAGACAATGACAAAATCAAGGGTATTTATATCCAACCTTCTTATTTGGAAGCATCATACGCTTCCTTAGAGGAAATACGCAATGCATTACTGGATTTCAAAGAAAGCGGCAAATTCATCGTTGCTTATGCAGACCAATATGCACAGGGGATGTATTATCTTTCCAGCGTGGCCGATAAAATAATTATCAATCCGCAAGGAAGTATTGGATGGCACGGAGCAGGCATGCAACCTGTTTTCTTCAAAAATCTGGTTTCCAAACTAGGACTGGAAGTACAGGTATTCAGAGTGGGTACTTACAAATCAGCCGTGGAACCGTTTATCGCTACAGAAATGAGTCCGGCCAACCGCGAACAGATGACCGAATGTCTGGAATCTGTCTGGCATCGTATTCTTGCAGATGTATCCGACTCACGACGCATCCCGACAGATACTTTGAATGCTTATGCTGACCGATATATGGATTTTTGTCAGGCAGAAGAATATATTCAATGCAAACTGGCAGATACCCTGATGTATAAAGATGAGGTTATTTCCTATCTGAAACAATTAAGCGGTCGTGACGAAGACGACAAACTGAACAGTCTTTTCATAGAAGACATGATAAACGTCAAGAAAAATGTGCCCAAAGACAAAAGTGGAAATATAATAGCCGTATATTATGCATACGGCGAGATCCTGGATGCTCCCGGCAGTTCCACAGAAGATTGTATTGATGTACAAAAGATGTGTAAAGACCTGCGCAAATTACGTGACAACGATGACGTAAAAGCTGTTGTATTACGCGTCAACTCACCGGGTGGCAGCGCATACGGTTCAGATCAAATATGGCGTGAAGTAGTAAGACTGAAAGAGAAAAAACCGGTAATCGTTTCTATGGGAGATTATGCTGCATCAGGAGGCTATTACATTTCCTGCGCTGCAAACCGCATTTTCGCTGACCCGACTACGCTGACTGGTTCTATCGGCATATTCGGCATGATGTATTCAGGTGAGAAACTGTTTACTGAAACTTTAGGACTAAATTTTGATGTAGTGAAAACTAATAAAATGGCTGATCTGGGTGCCAGCCTAGGTCCGGTTCTCACCCGCCCGCTAAATGCATCAGAACAAGAATTAATGCAGAACTATGTCAACCGAGGATACAAGTTGTTCGTAAACCGTTGCGCTGAAGGTAGAAAAATGTCTACAGAGGCTATTGAAAAAGTTGCTGAAGGCCGTGTATGGACCGGTGCCATGGCAAAAGACCTTGGTCTGGTAGACGAGTTGGGAGGTATAGACAAAGCATTGAATGCCGCCGCCACCCAAGCCGGTATCGAAAATTACAGTATTATCGGCTATCCTGAAAAAGAAAATATTTTCGCAAGCCTGCTGGGCAATCAGAAAAAACATTATGTAAACAGCGAAACTAAAGAATATTTGGGAAGCTATTATAACAGCTTCAAGGCGCTGGAGAACATAAAAGACGCCAACTGTATACAGGCACGTATGCCGTTTGACCCTAATATCCAATAAATTGCACATGGAAGGTAATCTTATCAAGATAAACAAGTGGCTATATCCGGTTTCATGGATTTATGGAACCGGTGTATGGCTGCGTAATAAATTGTTTGACTGGGGAATATACAAAGAACGTAAGTTTGATATTCCGGTCATCTCGGTAGGCAACATCACCGTAGGCGGAACCGGAAAGACCCCCCATACAGAATACCTGATAAGATTATTGCAGAAAGATTACAAAGTAGCCGTACTGAGCCGCGGCTACAAACGCAAATCCAAAGGCTTTGTACTTGCCAGACCGGATACGTCCGTACAGATGATAGGTGACGAACCTTTCCAAATGAAACAGAAGTTTCCGGATATCCATATGGCAGTAGACCGGGACCGTTGTCATGGCATAGAGCAGTTATGCAATAGTCACATCGCCCCTGGAACAGAAGTGATTATTTTGGATGATGCTTTCCAGCACCGATATGTAAAGCCCGGAATAAACATCTTATTAGTAGATTACCACCGACTGATTTGCGAAGACACCTTGCTGCCTGCCGGACGAATGCGCGAACCTGAAAACGGAAAAAGCCGGGCACATATTGTCATTGTCACTAAATGTCCTAAGGACATCACCCCTATGGATTTAAGAGTCTTAAGCAAGCAAATGGAACTTTACCCCTATCAGCAGCTCTACTTCACAACATTAGCATACGGCAAGCTGCATCCGTTGTTTACAGCAGGGAATGCAGTTTCATTAAAAGAGATAGAAAAAGACAAGCATATCCTATTGGTGACAGGCATAGCCTCCCCAGCAAAACTCATTCAAGATTTATCACCATACAATGAGCACATTGAGTCACTGGCTTTCAGTGACCACCATGACTTTACAGCAAGAGATATGGAACTGATAAAGAAGCGTTTCATGAAACTTCCGGAAGGTAAACGCATGATTATCACCACTGAAAAAGACTCTGTACGACTAGCAGCCCATCCACTGATGGACGAAGCGCTAAAACCTTATATATATATGCTGCCCATTGAGGTAGTCTTTTTACAAGACCAACAAGAACTGTTTAACTCAAATATAACCGACTATGTTAGAAAAAATTCAAGAAACAGCAACTTTTCTTAGAGAAAAGATGCATACCAGTCCCGAAACTGCTATTATATTAGGTACCGGCTTAGGAAGCCTGGTACACGAAATTACCGATAAATACGAGATCAGTTACAAAGATATCCCTAATTTCCCTGTTTCAACCGTAGAGGGACATAGCGGTAAATTGATTTTCGGCAAATTAGGTAATAAAGACATCATGGCTATGCAGGGACGTTTCCACTTCTATGAAGGATACTCCATGAAAGAAGTTACTTTCCCCGTACGGGTGATGCGTGAATTAGGCATCAAAACATTGTTCGTATCCAATGCAGCTGGAGGTACGAATGCAGACTTTGAAATCGGTGATCTGATGATTATCAGAGATCATATCAACTTTTTTCCCGAACATCCGTTACACGGCAAGAACATTGAATACGGTCCCCGTTTCCCGGATATGAGTGAAGCCTACTCCAAAGATCTGATAGACAAAGCACTGGAGATCGCTAAAGAAAAAGGTATCAAAGTACAACAAGGAGTATATATCGGTACACAGGGACCTACCTTCGAGACTCCGGCAGAATACAAGATGTTCCACATTCTTGGAGCTGACGCCGTAGGTATGTCTACCGTTCCCGAAGTTATTGTAGCAAACCATTGTGGCATCAAAGTGTTTGGAGTATCGGTTATCACCGACCTAGGCGTGGAGGGAAAAATTGTGGAAGTTTCACACGAAGAGGTTCAGAAAGCGGCAGATGAAGCGCAACCGCGCATGACTACCATTATGCGTGAAATGATTAATCGAATTTAAGGACATGCAGGAAATAAACAGAACAGAAATAGCGACCTTAGGTGAGTTCGGCCTCATTAAACATCTAACGAAGGATATCGAGTTAAAAAATCCGGAAACCCAATATGGTGTGGGAGACGATGCAGCCGTATTGGAATTTAAAGATAAAGAGGTATTGGTAACCACAGACTTACTGATGGAAGGGGTACATTTTGATTTGGTTTATACCCCATTGAAACATTTGGGATATAAATCGGCCATCGTAAACTTCTCGGACATTTATGCCATGAATGGTACTCCAAAACAAATCACAGTTTCTATCGCACTGTCCAAACGCTTTTGTATTGAAGATTTAGAACAGTTCTATGATGGGCTAAAACTGGCTTGTGAACTACACCATGTAGATATTGTGGGTGGAGATACAACTTCATCCGTAACCGGGCTCGCCATCAGTATTACTTGCATAGGTGAAGCGGACAAGGACAAAGTGGTTTATCGCAACGGCGCACAAGATACAGACTTGATTTGTGTCAGCGGTGACTTGGGGGGAGCTTATATGGGACTTCAACTTCTAGAGCGTGAAAAGGCTGTTTTCCAAGGAGAAAAAGAAGCAAATCCGGATTTTTCCGGAAAAGAATATATTTTGGAACGTCAGTTAAAGCCTGAAGCACGTAAGGATATCATTGAGAAACTGGCTAAAGCGGGAATCAAGCCCACCGCTATGATGGATATTTCCGACGGTCTTTCTTCGGAACTGCTGCATATATGCTCACAAAGCGATACCGGCTGCCGCGTTTACGAGGAAAGAATTCCCATTGATTGCCAAACGGCTGTAATGGCGGAAGAGCTGAATATGAATGTGACAACATGCGCTTTAAATGGTGGTGAGGACTATGAGCTATTATTTACTGTACCTTTAACAGAGCATGAACGAGTTTCGGCTATAGAAGGTATAAAAGTGATTGGTCACATCACCAAACCGGAGCTGGGATGTGCCCTGATTACCCGTGACGGACAAGAGTTTGAGCTGAAAGCGCAAGGTTGGAATCCACTAAAAGAAAAATAATTTTAATTAAACAACACTGATAATAAGCATCTTATGTTTTTATCAGTGTTTTTTTTTAGAAATAGTTTGCAGTTTAAAAAAGTTTCACTACCTTTGCAACCGCAAACAAGAAATAATGGTGCCATAGCTCAGTTGGTAGAGCAAAGGACTGAAAATCCTTGTGTCCCCGGTTCGATTCCTGGTGGCACCACTGAAAATCAAGCAGTTACAATCAAAAGTGACTGCTTTTTTTGTGTCTTTTCGGTGGTTTTTCCCTTCAAATCCCATTATTTTCTGTGTTTTTCGTGGTTTGTTTAAACCGATGTTTAAACCAGCGTTTAAACCATGAGTACAACTATCAATGTCGTATGTTACAAATCTAAAGTATTGAAAAACAACGAATCGCCTTTGATGATTAGAATCTGCAAAGACAGAAAGATGAAGTATGAAAGCATTGGAATCTCGCTTGATCCTAAGTATTGGGACTTCAAAGCCAATAAACCTACTTCCAAATGTCCCAACAAAGAGTATATCGAAAAGGTGATTACAGAGAAAACGAAAGCCTATACAGATAAAATTCTGGAATTAAAGGCTATGGAAAGGGAGTTTACAGCAACCACTTTAGCGGAAAAAGTAAACAACCCCGTAAAACTGAAAACCGTTGGCGATGTCTTTTTAGACTATATGGAGAGGCTTTCAGCAGAGAAACGTACTGGATATATGCTTTCTATCAAACAGGTGTATAACTCGCTTATCAAGTTCAACAAACATCTGAATATCTATTTTCCAGATATTGATACGGCTTGGCTACGGAAATACGAAACGTGGCTACGCTCAAACAATATCAAAGAGAACACAATCGGTATTCGTTTCAGGACGTTGAGAGCGATCTACAATCTAGCTATTGAAGAAAACATTGTCAAAGCTGAATATTATCCTTTCAAAAAGTATAAAGTGTCCAAGCTGCATGAAGAGACAGCCAAAAGAGCTATCACCAAAGAGGACATAAACAAGGTCCTTTCTTACAAGTCAAGTAATCCGTTTACGAGACTGCCTATTGACCTGTTTACTTTTTCTTACTTCATGGGTGGCATTAACTTCGTGGATATGGCATACCTTACGAAAGATAATATCATTGACAACCGTTTGATCTATTCCAGACGTAAAACAAGTAAGCTGATAAAGCTACCATTGCAGCCAAAAGCGATCGAACTGATCCATAAATATGCTGATCCAGATAATCCTTATCTATTCCCTATCCTTTCCACATTCCATAAAACGGAACAACAGCAAAGAAACAGGATTCATAAGGTGATCTCTAAAGTGAATGACCGTTTGAAAACCATTGGCAAAGAATTAAACTTGCCTATCGACTTGACAACATACGTCGCAAGACATAGTTTTGCCACATCATTAAAGAGATCAGGCGTGAATACCTCTTTAATCTGTGAGGCTTTAGGGCACAGTTCAGAGAGAGTAACACAAATCTATCTGGACAGCTTCGGTAATGACCAGATGGAAGACGCAATGAAAAACCTACTCTAAACCAAAGAATCCTGTTTCCAGAAATAGAGACGGGATTCTTTTTATCTTAATTTTGCCACATCAAACAAGTAAAAGGAAATGATATTGGATATAGACAACCCGCTATTAACGTATGTGCTGAAATACTTCGGTTCATATCAAGCTATCTTAGAAACAGACGAAGATGGCAAGACGTATTTAATGAATACTTGGTATCCCGTTGGATTCTCCCATTGGTATGAGGATATTTTAAAATCAATCCCTTTCAATAGATCAGACTATGATAAGCACGAGCGTTTACAGGAACTTCTAACAGAATTGAATCTGGACAAGGAATCATTATGGGGACTGATCCTGTACCTGTATGACTATACTATGGACGCTTGCAAGAATCTACTTGTACCACAAAAGACACACCAAGAAACCTACAATGAATTTTGTGCTTTCTTAGAGCAGAATCCCCGTATTGAATCACTGACATTTAAAACCACCAATAAAAAGACTTATACTATATCTGATAAACTGATCCTTGACTTTTTGGCTATCCGTTTACAAGAAGAGAAGATGAGTAACCGCCAAAAGCAACGGTTCAACAGTGAACTCAGACCATTATCAGCAGCAGAGAAAGCGGATTCCAGACGAAAGATCAGCTATTTCTTTGCACGTCAATTAACCCAATTCTTGCAAATAGAAGGAATCTCTAATATTAAAAGAAGGGGAAAAGCCACTATCTCAAATAAAGAAAAGGAGTTGATCCTATGTTCCCTCTATGTATGCAAATTCGCGGATAATCCAGAAAACTACTTGGACTTAGGCTATTACAACAAACTGATGAAAGACTTCAAAGGCTTATCCATGAATATGTCCCATAAATATGAATTGGAAATACATGCTGGCTGGATATTAAAATAAAGGATACAAATCGCACCGCCAAAACTTATCCTATATACGTTCCCTTACCGCTATACTTTTGCAGCGCAATCGACAAAGAGAGGTGCACATCTCTAAGATTGAAAGCCTGAAATCCAGAACAGAAAAGAGGGAACGATTAAAAAATAAAACAAAATGCAGACTTTAAACATCAGCTTCGAGAACCAGACAGTAAAAGCGTATGATAACAATGGTGCACACAGTGCAGCCAAATTGATTATGAGAAAGTTCGAGAACATGAACATCCAATTCAAGACGGGCAAAGACAATTTTCCTTATGCTTGGTTGGAATCCAAAAGCACGGCAGGTTTCAAACTGATCTTGAATCAAAAAGAACTTACTTGGCTGATGGGATATTTGAAAGAGGAAAAAACGGAAGACTTTGGAACAGAACCCGAAAAGGTGGAAGCCTACAAAGATGGAGAAGATAATGATTTACAGATGTCAATTTTCAAACAACTTATAGAAAGTGGGAAAATCCTTCAATTTGTACCGATGTTCCGTGAAACAAATGGCTATATAACCGCTTATGCCTCTTACAAAAAAGGGAAGATTATATTTCGATTGAAAAGAACGGATGATTTGATGGAGTACCTGACTGAAAAAGAATTGATCTGATAAAAGAAAAACAATGAGGGGAAGTGTTTTTGCTTCCTCTCTTATTTACAAACCATTAAAAAAGAAACAATGATGAAAACTCAAACAATCCAAATAGGTAAAGACAAGAGTGGCAAAATCCAATATCTGACAGAGGTACTTCCAATGATTCCAGCCAATACCATCTTATATAAGACACTTACAGGTCTGGGAGCCACTTACGGAGAATTAAAAGCAGACCGTAATTCCATCATTATCGAACCGAATGTTCCTGTTATTGTTGGCAAATGCAATGACCCCAAACATAGAGGAGATAACCTGTTTGGCGTTTATGAAGGCATTTATACGGATGATCTTGTCAAATATCTGGAGGCTTCCACAAATAAGAGAATAAAGATACTTACCACTCCCGAAAGTTTCGCAAAAGTAAAAGACGCTTTTGAGTTAATGGACATGGATGTATATGGTACATGCTTTCTTTTGTTCGACGAATGCCATAAGATCGTTAAAGACGTGGATTATAGATCGGATATAATACTTCCGTTCGATGATTTCTTTCTGTTCAATGAAAAGGCTTTGGTCTCAGCAACCCCTATTTTATTCAGTGATCCCCGCTTTGAAAGCCAAAATTTCTAGACCATAAAGATAGAACCGACCTTTGAGTATAAACTCCCGATCAAGCTGATCCATACTAATAATGTATTGGAGCAGTTAAAAAGGGAACTTGGCAAATTGGACACGACAATATGTTTCTTTATCAATTCAACAGATATGATTTATTCATTTATCAAGCAACTGGATATTGAAAATGAATCCACTGTATTTTGCGCAAAGAAGAGTGTGGAGAAATTGAGGAACAATCATTTTAAACACGCATTCGAACAATGGAGCGAATCCAGAATGAAGAAATACAATTTCTTTACCAGTCGTTTTTATAATGCGTTGGACATTGAATTGGAGATAAAACCTACAGTCATTATGATAACCGAGGTTTATTTCTCTGAATATTCGATGATCGACCCTAACACAGACGCTATACAGGCAATAGGGAGATTTCGTAACGGGATTGAACAGGTCTGTCATATTTTTAATACGAACACAAATTTCCCGGTTCGCACAATGGAAGAGATAGACGGATATATAGCAGGTTGCGAGGATGTCTACAAAAAATTGAAAACATTATATGATTGCGCCGCAACGGAAGGTGCGAGAGATTCATTCAGAGCTGCATTGGAAATAGTCCCCTACAATAAAATGCTGGACAAGGAAGGGAGAAAAAATTACTTTGCGATAGACAATTATAAAGATGAAGCCCTGTTAAAGTCCTGTTTCAATAACAGGTTTGGAGTGTTCAAGTGTTACCAAGACAACAAACTTTTTGATGTGTTCCATGTACATTCCCCTTTTCCACTTGGAGACTATGAACGTTTGAGAAGAGAGAATAAATCAGTCTCACTCAAAGAAAAGCGCAAAGAGATTGTCCGTCAGTTGGAATTGTTGAAAGGTGATGATGAAACAGAAATGATTCGGGAATATAAAAATGATTTGAGAAAGGCTGATCCATTTATTTATGGAGCATACGAAGAGATTGGAAAGGAGATGATCGAATCGCTGGATTATTCCGTAAAACGAATCAAAGAGGCTATGGTTTTGAAGCAATACAGGGAAAAGACAGAAGGCACGGAATTTATCCAGTTGATAAAGAACTCATTCAAGGAGGGACAGAAATATACGCTGAAATATATAAAAACGGAATTGACCCGAATTTATGAACTGGTTGGTGTCAGACCCCAGAAAACGATAACAGGACAATTCATAAAAGAGTTTTTCAGTGTGAGGGAGTGCAAGAAGGGAAATAGCAAAGCGTTATTGTTAGTTGAACCATTGATATAAATGATAGTACTTTTTTTCTAAGATAATGGTTTTATAGACCCTGTTCAAAAAAGGTACTCATATTGAAAATACAAACTTTAGACAGCTCTAAAAACTGATTTTCACACTTCCTGCTATTACAGACTGGAAGTGTTTTTTGTATCTACCAAATAGAAAACGGACATTCCCATTTCTGGAAACATCCGTCTTAAAATACTTAATTATCAATGCAAAATAGGTTAGGAACTTTTCTTCTTTTTCCTGATCCGATTTTTAACAACGGGAACAGATATATAAGTCTCTGTTGGCAAAATGTGTCTTTTTTTGATGGTTTCCACAATTTCCCTGTAAACTTCGATTCTGTCAAATGGTCTATATTCTTGCATAATGAGTTTCTTTGGAATGAATATTGGATTATCTGGAAACATGGAGAATCTCTTTAACTTGGAAGAACATACGAAGTTACAGATAAATAGGAACTGAAAAAAGTAAAAAGCCAATAAGCCGAAATTGAGATATTCGGAGTAAACGGATAGCGTGATCTATCCATAGACTTTTCCCCTCTATACATTATTATATATAGATTATTCCTCTTACTTGGGTAACGTCAAAGAGTAAGCCTAACCAAGTAAGAAGTATATCCTATGCGTTCATAAGTCCACTACCTTTTATGCCCCCATCCGGTATGGAGAAGAAAAAGGAATATCCTACGCAAAAGCCTACAGGATCAGCCGATCACGATTTCATGTTCAGACGGGTACATTACCATTCAATCCAGAATAGAATATATTTAGCTGATTGAATCTACTGTCTGACATTGAAAATATGGGTTGTATCTTTTACTTGATGGTATTCCTTTCATTCTTGCAAATCCGTAATTCATAATCAATTAATTTATAAACGTATGGAAGGAATGTATAAGGTATGTGACGTTAAATTGACGTACAACACGAAAGTAAAGAGTTCGGAAAGGACTGTTATCAAGGATTCCAACAGTGCTTATTCCTTATTAATGAATCATATATATGATTCTGAAACAATCCAATACAGGGAGTATATGAAACTGATCCTGTTGAACAACGCTAAAAGGGTATTGGGGATTGTACATATATCAGAAGGTGGATTGGATTCAACATCTGCCGATATACGAATCATTATGCAGGCTGCGATATTGGGAAACGCCTCTGCAATGATCCTTAGCCATAATCACCCATCAGGGAATAAACAACCAAGCAATCAAGACGATTTATTAACGGACAGGGTGAAAAAGGCAGCAAAACTATTTGATATTCAGTTGTTGGATCATATAATAGTGACAGATAGCGGATATTACTCTTATTTGGATGAAGGGAGGATATTATGAAGTGGTTGGCTTTCTTGGTGGTTCTTTTTTGTTTGATTGGGAATCCTGATTCATATCTTATCATAGCAGCACTTTTTCTTTTGTTTTATGGCTGTTTGTTTCTCTTTTTCTGGATAAGAGAAAAATTCAAGGATAAGTAAAGATTTTTCATTCTCTTACTTGGTTGATGTATAAACACTTTTCGTACCTTTGTAGCAATTCTACACGTTCATGGCGTTGAACCTCTGTGGAAGGACATATTTAACGAAAGGTGTTATTGAAATTATCTTCCATTCTCAAATCTCGCAAATTTGAACAAAGGTACGAAGATGATAGCAATAGCACCACACCATTTGATATATACCTACCTTATATTAAGGCTTTAGATATTGTCAATATTGGTGTGGGCTATTGTTTTATCCGTACCAAAGGCAATGCGAGAGCCAGAGAATGAGATAAGACAGTATGTTCCCACACCTTTTTTATTGTAACAGCTTATCCATAGGGAACAGGTGGGCATAATATCATTATCATTATGAAATACTTGTTTATCTTTTTACTTATCATTGCATTTACCAGTTGTGGTAATTCTAACAAAACCGTCAATAGCGAGGATACTGAAACCGTCAATGGTTACAGATATGAAAAAGGCAGCGATGAAGCCTTTACAGGTACAGTTAAATTTAAGAACGGTACAACAAAGGAATATAAGGACGGCAAAGTCACATCAAGAACAATCTATCATGAGAATGGACAGCCTGCTTCTACCAAATATAAAGATGAGAATGGACGCTATTACAAGAAAGTGGAATATGACAAATCGGGCAACAAGATTGATGAAAAAGTTTATGAATAAACCTTATCAGCATATCTAAATGACAACGGACATAGTAGTTTATAATCGTAAATAATAATCAATTTAACAACAATGAAAACTTTAAGATTAATTGGAACGACCTTATTAATGGTCATGTTGGCTGTAAACTTTACAGCGTGTAGCGATGATGAAGATGAACAGACAATCATTGAACAAGCCAACCTTATAGGTAAATGGCAGTCCACTTGGGAGAAGATTCACAAAGTGGAGAATGGTAAAGAAGTAGTTACTTCTGATGAAGCATATACCAATGGTTTATGGGAGTTCAAGGCTGACGGTACTTGCATAGAAAGTTATGTGGACGGTGGACATACAGAAACAAGTCGTTGGTCTTTGAAAGACAATAAGCTGACTATCTCTTACAGTGACGGCTATTCAGATGTCCTTACTATCAATGAACTTACAGCTAATAAATTGGTTCTCGCCTTTGAGGATTGGGATACAATGGATGATGGTAGCGAGGAGTTGGACGATATTACTACGACCACCTACAAGAAGATTAACTAATTGCCAAACTAATTTAAGGCAGGGCAGCATTTGAGGGAACTCTTATGCTGCTTCTCTTTTATAGAATGTTCCACAACACCCCATTCGCAAGAATATAAC